>OCTW011618647.1_pt1 | contig 266117 bp, 209 predicted proteins | sample 1539671 | NCBI WGS metagenome assembly OCTW01 (sample SAMN02144230, study PRJEB22623) | gut metagenome | biome: sheep rumen | host: Ovis aries | place: New Zealand | reverse complement strand
TTTGTTTTACTTTGTATTTCGTTACAAATCTATTAAATTTGCACTTTAAATCTTAGGTGTGTTAATTGACTTTGCAAATCTAAGGTTTGCAATAAGAACTTATTTACAAATATGGGAATCCGATGTTAATTCCCTCTTTACTAATACGGAAACGACACAATGACAAAGAGAACAATTTGGCTGGTAATATTATTGTTTATCACCAATATATGCTCCTTTTCATCCAACAAATTAGACTGGAGCAGCACAAAGTACAAAGACGTTGACGAATGGATCAAATTCGGGAAAAAACATCTCCGTCGCACATATAGAAACGGTGGTGTTGGTCCGTACGCTTTTGATTGTTCTGGATTTACAATGTACATGTACAAAGAGCTGGGATATGCACTTCCCCACTCGTCAAGCGCACAGTCTGACCATGGCGAGAAAATCAAGGCAACACATGTGCAGCCAGGAGATTTGGTGTTCTATGCTGGCTCAAAAGGAAGTAAAATCGGCCATGTCGGAATTGTGATTGAAACGACTGATGACGATTTCTCGTTTATCCATGCGTCGCTCAAACAAGGTATCTGCATCGACAAATCTACTCATCCTTATTATAAGTCTCGCTACAAAACAGCAAGACGAATCTTTGATATGACTGCTGACAATTCAAAGAGAAGGCATGAGAAAGAGAAGGAGACGGAGGAAATCCAACCGACTCCTCAGCCACAAGAAGAGGAACTTGAATTGCCAGGTCAAACAACAGATGATGCATATAATCAACCTGTTGACAATTCTGTCGACAAAAGAAATTCCGTCGACAAGAATAAAAAAACTACTCCAAAGAAAAAAGAGAGCAGAAGAGAGCGTAGAAAGAGAGAGAAGGCTGAAAAACAGCGTCTTGAAAAAGAGAAAGCGGAAAAACAACGATTAGAGAGAGAAAAAGCAGAGAAAAAGAAGCAGGAGAATGCTCGTCAGAACACGAAAAAGGATGTGGAGAAAGATAGCCAGAAAATCTCCCCTAAAAATGATGAACAACCTGCTATCACGAAGAAGACTCACGTTGTGGAGAAGGGTGAGACGATGTACAGGATTTCAAAAATGGCTGGTCTGACAGTAGATGAATTGAAGGAGATAAACGGTCTGACATCCAACGATTTGAAGATCGGACAGGTGCTGATAATCGAAAAATAACAAAGATTTTTTTGCTCTAAAATTAAAATCTGTAATTTTACACCGAATCTTCTTCAAAAATATTCGAACATGAAAAGACACATTATTTTGGTCATTGGGTTGTTTATTGGTTATGCCCTATTCGCTCAACCATTGGACAAAAGTGAAGCGGAATCGGTAAAACGACAAGTCATCTCAGAATGGAAGTCGCAAATGTCTTCTCTTTACGATGACGCTTATAAAGAGCATATCATAAGACGTGACGGACTGAATCTGCCATTAGGATACATCATCAGAGGTGCTGAACCTGCCGGTGGCCGAAGTCTTTGGATATCCATGCATGGAGGAGGAAATGCTCCAAAAGAGACAAATGACGAGCAGTGGATGAACCAAATATATCTTTATGAACCACAGGGTATATATGTCGCGCCAAGAGCTCCATGGGATGATTGGGACATGTGGTTCAAAGCTCCAATCGATTCCCTGTTTCAGGATTTGATAACCATGATGATAGTAAAAGAGAATATTAATCCAGACAAAGTATATATTTTGGGTTATTCTGCCGGTGGCGACGGCGTTTGGCGATTGGCTCCGCGTCTTGCCGACCATTGGGCAGCAGCCTCCATGATGGCAGGTCATCCTGGCGACGTTGGGCTTAAAAATTTGGTCAATACACCTTTTTCCATTTGGGTTGGCGCACTCGACTCAGCATACGACCGAAACAAGGAAGTTAAGAAAAGAGGTGATGAAATGGACGCTCTAAGCAACGCTGTTCCTGGAAAATATATCCACCAAACTAATATTGTGGCTGGAAAAGGACATTGGATGGATCAGGCGGATACCGCAGCTATCAGTTGGATGAGCCGTTTTACACGTGATTCACATCCAAAACAGATAATCTGGACACAGGAAGAGTGCTTACGAAACGCATTTTATTGGGTGTCTCTACCCTCTTCTGTAAAACCAGTACGAGGAAACACTTTTGATGCGAAAATCGACGGAAATACCATCATAATAGACAAGATGGATTATGATGAAATCACAATATGGCTGGATGATGATATGTTAGACTTGTCGCAGCCGGTCACCATCCAATACGACGGCAGAACTTTGTTCAAGCAAAAAGTTGAAAGGACAAAAGCAAGTATGGAGCAATCTATATACGAAAGAAAAGATCCATCGTTCTGTTTTCCTGCCAATGTGACTGTTTCAAAATATGGGAACGCTTCTGTAAAAGAAGTAGACAATTCTCTATTGTGGAGTGATGACATTCAGCGAATAGAAGTTTATGATTTGCTTGGACGTTCAATCTTCACAACCACAAAACGTGATGAATATCTGCAATTTGCAGAAAACTTGAATCAGTTTCATGTCGTAAAGATATACACTGGCACAATCAGTAAGGTGGAAACGAGAAAGTAGAATGCAGAATTCTAAATTATAAATGCTGAATTAAGTGAACGAAATGAGGAGATGTTAAAAGCAAATGTTCTAACATCTCCATTCCAAAGTGTGCATTTAAGTTGAGGATTGTTAAGGGCGGAACGCCCTAACCTCTCCCCAAGTGCGAGCCGAAGGCGAGCTCATATAAATAGAAGTCTACGACTTTTTATGAGAAAAGAGATAGAAATCAATCATTATATGGAATAATATTCATTTTTGACCACTCGTTTGGGCTCACGCAATATAAGATGAGTTCATAACAAATCTCATAAAAAATCATTTATAATAGATTTTAAAATAATCCTTTTAAATTGTCTTGCTTTGTAAATACTTTCGCTTCTTCTACCATATACATGGCTTTACAATTAGGACATAATAAATAATACTCAAAATGATATGCTTTGTTTTTTTTGATGCTTTTGTAAGATGTTGTTTTCTTTATTACAGGCGTCAAACATTTTTTACATAAATCACCCTCTTTTAAAACTTTTTGTGGTGCTTTTTTTTCTGGTTCATATCCTTCATCAACACACAGACTCTCATTATCTGCGTATGAACTTTTTGCCAATATATCACACCTCTCATTCTCTGGATGTCCATCATGACCTTTTATCCAATTGAAAGTGACATTGTGTTTTTCTAGCATATCGCATAATCTTTTCCATAAATCAATATTTTGTACTTGTGCTCCCGTGCTAGTTTTCCATCCTTTTCTAATCCAAGACTCTATCCATTTATCATTCACTGCTTTAACTACATAATTGGAATCCGTATAAACATGTACATTTGATTTTGTTTTTAGCATTTCCAATCCACAGACAATTCCCATAATTTCCATACGGTTATTTGTTGTCAATGAAAATCCTCGAGAAAATTCTTTACTTATTCCATTATATCTAAGAATTATACCATATCCTCCAGGACCTGGATTTGGATCGGCAGAACCATCTGAAAATAATTCAATATTTGGGGTCGTATATCTCCAATCTTCCATAACAAATTCAATATTATGTTTTTAACAAATTTATCATCATGAAATTTCAATGATTCTCATGAAAATTCATATGTATATATACATTATTAAGATATTTAAGTTTTGATACTTAAATTCGCTAAAAAGGGGTTAAATTACAACTGCTCGTTCTTGCGAACTCGCAGATGTGTTGGGGTTAGGGCGTTCCGCCCTTAACAATCCTCAACTTAATAGCCCAATATTTTAATAAAATTAAACAGCTTCTAGTACTTGTTGAGTTTTATTTGTACAAAATTAATATATGTTTGGATTATTTCAAACAAGGCTTGTTTGATAGTCAATGTAAAAAATATTTAGTATATTTCATTTCAAATATATAAAAAGTTTATATTTGTCATGTTATTGAAATTAATGTGAAACTAATTTAGAATGAAGATGAAAAATTTATCACTACTATTTCTCATCAGTGCTGCATTTACATCGAATGGCATTGCAGCTGACTGGAAACCAGTCAGCATCAGTTCTAGTGTGTCTAATGTGCAGCCAATGACTGGTTTGGTGTTGTGGCCAGACGAAGCAGAGGACCGTTTTAAGACGTATGGCAAGAGCCACGCTTTGGAATTTTCGTATGTTGCCCCATGCAAGGTGGTGAAAGGCTGTGACGACGATGGCACTATTCAATATGACTGGAGCTATTTGGAAAACCTTCTTGACGAGATCAAGAGCCGTAACCATCAGGCTGTGCTCCGTTTCTTCTACGAGTATCCCGGTGAAAAGATGGTCGACAGCAAACCGGGCACTTCTGCTGTCCCTGCCTACATCAAAGCCAGAAGTGACTATAAGGAGACCTATAAAAAGGTGGCTGGCGACGGTGAGACTTACTATGCTGATTGGAGCAACAAAGAGCTGAAACGCTTTACTAAACAGTTTTTTACAGATTTCTCCAAGAAGTATGACACAGATCCTCGTATCGCATTTGTAGAAGTCGGTTTCGGACACTGGTCGGAATATCACATTTATGATGAGAACGGTGTGGATATCAAATTTGATGGCAATTTTCCTTCAAAAGACTACCAAAAGGAGTTTTTCCTCCACCTTTCTGATGTGATGGCAAACATTCCATGGGCTATCAGTATCGACGCGTCCGACAGCGACTATACTCCTTTTTCTAAAGACAAGGATTTGCAGAAATTGGAGTTTGGACTATTCGACGACTCTTTCATGCATGAGGGACACGAGAAAAAATCTGGAGATGGCTACAACGAGGAGTGCTGGAATATAATGGGCGAGAACCGTTGGAAAACAGGTGTTTGTGGCGGTGAGATAAGCTACTATGATGACAAGGATCAGGAGAAATTCACCAATCCGTCTGGTATGTACGGACATACTTGGGAGGAGCAGTCGGCAAAATATCATATCACATTCATGATTGCCAACAACAATCCGTCTGGCAAAAACTCCTACAACAATGCCACTCGTTTCAAAGAGTGCAGTATGGCTACTGGATATCATTTCGTGGTAACTGGTTGCAAGAGCGACGGTGTGCAAACTAAAATCACGGTGAAGAATACCGGCGTCGCCCCACTCTACCGTGACGCCTATTTCGCAATCGGTTCGATTCGTTCGGGAGAAACACTTCGTGGATTATTGCCAGGAGAGTCGAAAGAGATCACTGTTGATGCCGCATTGGAAAGTGACAACAACGGAAAAGCGATTTCTAACCCTGTGATTGTCAGCGACTATATTCTTGATTCTCAAACTATAGAATACGACTGCGACATCACAATCACCGACATTCATGATATCAAACAAACAAACACAAATGATGGTCAGCGATACAATCTTCATGGACAAAAAGTTTCAGATGATTATCGTGGAGTTGTGATTGTCAACGGAGAGAAGACATTAGTCAAATAACACTTCTTTGAAGCTGTTCAAATTTAATTCAAAATTTAGTTATAGAATCGAGGATTGTTAAGGGCGGAACGCCCTAACCTCCCAAAAAAATGCGAGCCGTAAGGCGAGCAAATTTAATAATAGAGGCACGATGGACGCAGTTTTACCGCTCGCCCTTTGGGCTCGCGAAAGAGAATGGGGTTAGGACGTTCCGTCCTTAACAATCCTCATTTTAGCTGCGAATGATTTTCTATAGCAAAATATTTTAGAAATAATTGAACAGATTCTTTATTTCAAATATTTATCGCAATCGCCTTTTCGGGTGATTGCGATTTCTTTTCAAAAGCGGGCAGGTTTCAAACCTGCCCCTACGCTCCTCGCCTTATTACTACCAAAATTTAAATTAAAATTTGAATAGTTTCTAAATATGCAAACCGTAGTGTCGGCATAGGAAAATTGAATTATTTTACCGTCTTTATGCAAAAAATCACTATTTTTGTCAGTATATATTTCGAAAATGACAAAAAGACTATTCATATTCCTGACATTCATATTCTGCATCATTTCTAATTCATTTGCAGGCTATCGTACACAGACATTCAATGATGCTTACAAATCATTGCAAGTGAGAGTGCTTGGTATCGATATGAGCGAGCCTATCATTTTTTTGGATTCTGATGACAAAATTGAAATCTCGTTCGACGAGATGTCTCGCACACCTCGTGATCTTGTCTATATCGTGGAGCACTGCTCTGCCCTTTGGGAATCTTCCGAACTCGATAAGATAGACTACCTTGAAGGCTTCGACCATCAGGATGTCACCGACTATGAATATGCCCGCAACACAACTTTCGACTACACACACTACTCCGTCGTACTGCCTAACGATGATGTAAGAATGACGTTGTCTGGAAATTATGTTGTGAAGATCGCAGACAGAGAAAAACCAGACAGTGTGCTGCTGACTGCCTGTTTCAGCGTCTCTGAAAGACTTGTGGATATCGGTGCTGAGGTCAAGTCCAACACCATGTACGGAATCAACACCAAATATCAGCAGGTGAATTTAGAATTGGGATTTGATAAACTCGGAGTCACTCCTAGCGACCGTGAACTTATCGCTATCGTCCGTCAGAATGTCCGTTGGGATAATGCGGCATACCTGAACATTCCTAATTTCACTCGTGCCAACACGCTGATCTGGGAAAATGATGAAAAACTATTGTTTGATGCTGGAAATGAATGGCAGAGAATTGATTTTTCCGACAAAATAAATTTTAGCGGTGATATAAGAAGAATACAATACCACCGTCCATATTATCATGTTGATGTATTGCCGGGGTTCTACCCTACCAAACCAGACTACGAATGGTTTGAGGATCAGGATGGCCGATACAGAATCCATGGACAGAACATCACGTCGTATTATGACATCGACTATTCCGTCGTCCATTTTTCATACAAAGCCGATTGGGAATGGCCGGATGGGCTTGTGTTTGTGGCTGGAGATTTCAACCAAGGTTTTCTTGACGAACACAATCTGATGAAGTGGAACAACGAAAGGAAACAGTATGAGCTTGACATCGTCCTAAAGAATGGTGGATACAATTTCCAGTATGTTTTCCTTCCAAACGGAGAACGCAAAGCAAGTCCAGACAGACTGACAATCAGCCACTGGCAGACAGAGAATGAATATTACATCTACGTCTACTACAAGCGACTTGGCGAGAGATATTATAGATTAATCGGATCAAAGAAAATCAAGAACAAATAAGATGGCAGCAAAGGTGAATCCAAATGTAGAGAAGATGACATCGTTCATCGTAATGGATGTGTTGGAGCGAGCAAAAGAGCTTCAGGAAAAAGGTGTTGACGTGATTCATTTAGAGGTAGGTGAACCAGATTTTGAGCCTTCCGATGAAGTTGTGGTGGCTGGAATAAAAGCCTTTGCAGATGGCGAGACTCACTACACCCACTCGCTTGGTGATGTAGAGCTAAGACGTGAGATTGCCAAGTTCTACAATAGTGAATACGGTGTTTCGGTAGACGAGGATATGATAGTTGTAACGTCAGGATCCTCACCAGCTATACTTATGGCACTCCAGCTTCTTTGTGAACCTGGAAGTGAGGTGATCATGACCAATCCAGGCTATGCCTGCTACAAGAATTTCACGTTGGCTGCCAATGCTGTGCCTGTGCCAATCACAGTGAAAGCCGAAGACGGTTTCCAATATCCGATTGAGGCGTTGAAAGCGGCAATCACACCAAAGACACGCGCAATCTTTGTCAATTCGCCGATGAATCCAGCCGGCACCCTCGTCTCCAAAGAGACATACGCGGAGATCGCCAAACTTGGCATTCCGATCATCTCCGACGAAATCTACCACGGCCTTGTCTACAACGGCACTCCAGTGAGTGTGCTTGAAGTGACTGACAATGCATTTGTGCTGAATGGATTTTCAAAGAGATATGCGATGACGGGATTGCGTCTAGGATACATGATTGCACCTAAGAAATACATGAAATACATCCAGACAATGCAGCAAAACCTTGCCATCTGTGCGCCGAGCATGTCGCAGAAAGCAGGAATAGCAGCGTTGAGATATGGAGAGGAAGATGTGAAGAAGCGACTTGAGATCTACAATGAACGCCGAGTATATATGATCGACCGTCTACGCAAGATGGGATTCGTGATAGAGACAGAGCCACAGGGAGCATTCTACATTTTCGCCAACGCCAAGAAATTCACCAACGACTGCTACAAATTTGCATTCGACGTGCTAGAGAACGCCCACGTCGGCATCACACCAGGAGTAGATTTCGGAACGAACGGCGAAGGATATGTGAGATTGTCGTATGCCAATTCGCTTGATAACATCAAAGAGGCATTGGACAGAATCGAAATGTATTTGAAAAAATGCTAAATTATAAATGCGGAATGCTAAATGAAATGCGGAATTGTAAGCATCTCCGCGTCTGGAAGACGCTATATCAGTAGCCGCATGCACCGAACGCAGTGGTGCTTGCGGATGAGAGAATGAGCGATGCGTCTGTAAGACGCTATTTCTGTAACCGCATGCACCGTGCTTGCGGATGAGAGGATGAGTGATGCGTCTGGAAGACGCTATCTCAGTAACCGCATGCACCGAACGCAGTGGTGCTTGCGGATAAGAGATGAATACGATGATTTTTGTAAAAAATCTTAAAAAATTGGTCATTTTAGGCAAAAAAGTGTTAAAAACATAACTATAAAACATATTTTTAGGCGATTTTGTTAGGATAGTTGAAAAAAGGGGTTACATTTGCACCCGGATTTAATAAATACAACTAAACGTTATGGTACTTAACAAGAACATAAACGCTATTGCATTTTTTGGTTTAATTGGACTTACAACATTGTCAAACGTGGACTTCTCTGGTACAGAACAGTTGATGCTGGGACAGAAAGTCGAAACAGAGATTATGAAAAAGGATGATCAACAGAAGACGATTGTTACATTCTGGGCATCATACGATGCGGAATCAGTTAAGAATTGTCAGCGTGTTATAAAGGAGAGTAAAGATGAGAAAATAATCCTCGTTTCACTTGATGATTATCAGTCAATTTACGAAGATGCTCTAACTAAAATCGATGCCAACAACGTAGCAGCTAAAAGCTTGCGAGTCGATAAAGACAGCAAAGTATTGGCAGATTTTAAGTTCAACGGAGAATTCAAGAGTTTCTTGATCGACGAAAACGGTTATCTGTTAGAGATTAACTGATTAAAAGACGGTGTGATTGCACCGTCTTTTTTCTTTTCCCCCTCTATCCTACCCTAAATATATAGATACATTTGATAAATCCTTGATTTTGTCAATTCTGATATGCAAAAAATCAAATTATTTTGACGTAATAGAGAAAAAGTATTTATATTTGTAGAAAATATACAATAACTTGAAAAGAATTGAATTATGAATAAGATAAAATATGCACTTGTATTTTTCGCTGGTCTTTTGATGTTTTCATGTTCGGAAAGCGACGAAGCTGTTCTTTACGACAATTACGATTTCATAAGCATCAAGGGCGATTCTGTAATTTCCAGTGATGGTCTGCAAATGGTGGCTTCTACTGTTGATATCACATCAGATTCATTAGGTACATATTCTACAATTAATTCGCAGGTGACTGTTGGTAATAATGTGTTCGATGTAACTCTGTATATGGAGGGAGCAAATTCAGGTCTCCACAAATATAAATTGGAATCTGGAGAACCATTGACTTCTGTTGGATATGTGAAGTACCGCTCAATGCAGACAGACAGTTCATTCGTCACTAGCAGATATGCGATTACATCATCAGCTATCGATTGGAAGGATGTTGATAATAAGACGGTCTTGTTTGACGTTCTTTGCAATGGTAGAAAGATGCTTAATGATTCTACATTATCAAAAGCCTCGCTGACTATTGATGGAAAAATCAGAGCAATCAAGCAGTAAAACTTTTATATCTTGCGAAATAAATAGGCTTCAAAAAAGAGGCCTATTTTTTATGAAAAATTCGAAAAATAGAAACCTTTATGTATTTTCGTTTGGAATTTCTTTCCATTATAGAAGTGTAATAGAATAATTCTATTTTATTTCCAAATCTATATACACAGGCAAATGGTCGCTAAATCCGTTGGTGGTGCAATCTCCTTTGAATGATCTTTTCGGTGCGACGCCGGTCTTATCCTTCTCCAACAAGAAATCCCAGAATCCGATTTGCACACCGTCTTTCGTGACTTCCAATTGTTTTCCATCCAATAGACTTCCTGATACTATCACATGATCCAACACTCCCCAATGTCCCTGAAACTTGTGTGTGCCGATATCATCACGTCCATTATATTTTGTCATCAGATTGTAGAGTTTTTTACCTTCGTATGGTGCCGACAAATCAATTTCTGCTCCGAGTGTCTTATTCAAACTCTTATTGTCAAAATAGTCGTTGAAATCTCCGACAATAACGATGTTTGATTCAATTTGCGATGCGAATAGGCTGTCAATTTTATGTCGAACAGCATTCGCGGCTTCAATTCGTTTGAATTCGGATTCCACTTCCCCACCATACCTTGATGGCCAGTGATTGACAAACACAGATAATGTGTCTCCACTCGGTAATACTCCCGTGGTAAACAGTATATCTCGCGTCGGACGGGAATTCTCAAAATGTAGTTTTATATATTCAGTTTTTAGCGGTGTGAATTTCTCCGGTTGGTATAATAGAGCAACGTCTACTCCACGTTGGTCTTCACTTTCTTTATGAAGAAACGAATATCCAGCTTTTTTCAACTGTGTGTTCTGAGTCAGATCGCGTAACACTCTATCATTTTCAATTTCAAGCAGGCAGACAATTCCCACGTCGCCCCACTCTCCACATCGAGCTATCACACTTGCTGTGCGATGAAGTTTACCAAAATATTTGGATTTTGTCCAATGTTTGGCACTGAATTCTGTATACTCATAATCCTCTTTACCGTCATCATGCTCGTAATCGAACAAATTCTCACAATTATACGACATGATTCGCAAACATTGAGTGCTGTCGTAAGCAGACAATGGAAGTGACTTAAACAATAATGTTATCAATAAAACACGAAATTTCATTCAGTCTGTTTTGAATTATTAATCAGTATTCGAATGCTCCAGCATCAGGAAACTCGTCGTCGACGCGATTTTTTCCAAAAATATCTGTCGCACATTCTGGATACAACTTCAATATCGCATCTGATCCTATGGTACGGAAGGAGCTTAAAGAGTCTGTCTTGAAATCAACAAAAAAATCATCTATGGATTTATTTGGATCTGAATGATAAAATTCTTCTTCAATATTCCATTTGTTGCCGTAATTACGTTCTCCAGCCAAAGAATCTTTCTGACTTATAGCACAACAAGCTATATCAAGACGGAATGTGTTTCCATTCAAGCTATCTTTCAAATTGTGGGCAACATTGTCGATAACGCTGCTTTTTGATCCGCTGATGACGGAATTGTTTAATTCTACTGATAATGAATCTTTTTTATTCAAATAAAGTGCTGGATTTTTTCCGGATAGTCCAAAAGTCAAATATGAAGCTATTGTGCAGTGGTTAAACAGATATTTGCCGTCTGTGAGATAAACATTATAATATCCTCCATTTGCAAAAAGTGTGTTGTAGGCATAAATCTGAGACGCTTCAGAAACAAGAGTTCCTCGTTTTGCATTGTAAATCTGTGAATTACCTACAATAACTTTTCTATCTACAAATGCGGAATCAACCACCAAACACTGATAGGCTCCGATAATATTTGTTGAAATTATCTTGCAATCTCCTGATTTCTGCGACAACCACACTCCTTTCCAGTTGCCTGGCGCAAGATAATATTTAGTGTCCCTAAATAAATAATCTCCACGGAAATATCTCATTTCAATTTGATTGTCCACTTTGCCGTTACAGTTTAATATACCATCTACATACAGACTTGCACCATTATGGAAATATAGTCTTACTCCGGCGTCTATATTAAGTGTCGCTCCCTCCTCTACTTTCAATGTGTCTTTTACTAAATATGGCTGTGTGCCTGAAAGTGTAGTGTCGGAAGTGACGACAAAATGGTCGAGAATGATCGGTGTCTCGCTGAATGCGGATAAATAAACATAATCTACATTGCCATTGTATGAAAATGATATGGAATCAAGCAGTGCAAACGGAATGTCTGATCCTCTGCTATTTCCATTAGTCTGGACAAATACATACATGCTGTCACCGTCTGCAATCTCAATATTCGTTACGTTATGCGAATTCCTTCCATTGATGTTGACCATGAAATAGTCGTATGATGAAGCGTAATTAATTGATGAGATTTTTATCTTCTCTCCTGATTTGTTGTACACTTTCAGTGTCTGGTATGGGGTTGTCAGACCTGCAAGTATGGTGTCGAAACTTACAGTATCTACTGAATATTCAAGTTTATACTGAGGATCAGTTGTGATTTCATTATCTTTGCAAGATGCAAAAACGAAAAATAATATAAATATGTAAAAGACTATTTTTTTCACTTTATAGAATATTTTAAGACGCTGTTCTGTGGCGCATTGACATCATTTTCACCACAAACTAAATAGAAAGAACCGTTAAGCACAAATGAAGATGATTTCTTACGAATCTCTCCAAAAGAACCCATTGTGCTCCACTCTTTTCCATCAAAAGACATGAACAAAGATTCTTTACCCATCTCTCCCTCTCCTCCTGCGACGTAGCATTTATCGCCAGATGAGAATCCGGATGAATAAATCAACACTTCGCAGCCTGAGTAAGCGATTCTCCATGAATCAGTAGCTATATCATACTTATATAGAGTTGTATTTTTTAAGTTTTCTTTAAGATTGTAACCGCCACCTACATACACTTCTCCGTTCAGTGTGAATGTGAAACATCCGGTCAAAGCCAATGGGAAATTATTCTTTTGTGACCAAGAGTTGTTCTGTGGATCAAAACACCATATTTCATTTGTGTATGCTTCTTTTTCCCTATATCCGCCTACGACATATCCTTTTCCGTTAGCCACAAATGATACAGATCCTGTTCTTCCAATACCAGGGAATGTTTGCATCTTTTTCCAGTTGTCTGTCGCGACTTCATAAGCGTATGTTGTTGTGTTATAACCGTTTATTGACTGATCGTAGTATCTTCCCAAAGCCACATATGCAACGTCGTCGATAACGAAACTGATTGCCATATCCAATCCTGTCGACGGGAAGTTATTCAAATGACTCCACTTGTCTGTTGTGGGATCATATTGCCATAAGTCGTTGTAGTATTTGTCCTCTCCTCTTGATGAACTTTTTCCAAGTCCATAGTATCCTTTGTCTTTCAGAGAAAAGGCGATTCCACCACTTCGCAGTCCTCCTGTAAATGGAGCGACCTGCGACCATACATTGGCAAGATTGAAATTTTTGTCAATATTAAATGATTTGGTCTGTGTATTCACATGACTCAGATAGTTTCCTATTTTATATGAGTAGTAATATTTTGTATCACGTTTCAAGCCTGGAACAACACAAATAAATGTGTCGTTCATAGCATTTACATTTATGGCTTGAATTTCTGTAGCCTGAGACATATCAATGTCTTCGGAAATCTTCAGTGTCACATAATCAATACTTGATTTCTCGACATCACACTCCACTACAGCTCTGATGGTGACTCCGATAACTGTGTCTGCGCCTATAATCTGGGTGTTTACATCTACACTATGTATTGCAGGTTCTGAATCATCATGACATGCTGAAATAGAGAGCACCGTCAACAGAAATAATATATATTCAGTCAGTCTTTTTCTCATACCTTAAAATCTATATCCCAATCCTACTCTAAAATCAGCAAGTTTGAAATTGGTTGTGTTTAATCCTAGTTTTACTAGCAGTTTGTTGAAATTGGCAATCGCTCCAAAATCAAATGTCCAGCCTTCTGTACTATTGTCGTCAACAATAAGTAGTTCGCCATCAACTGTCTCAAACATCAATCGACGCCATGAATAGCCTCCTCCTGCATATACACATAGTTTTGGCAGGATCTTATATGTAGCTCCTCCGACCAAACTTAATCTGGATACTTCTTTATTTCCAGACAAGAATGCTTGTTTGCCATTTTCATCAAATCCGTTTTTATTAATATGGTATTCAAGAGGCTTATTGAAATTGAAATTTGTATGTGCAGTGATATATCCACCCCATGTCTCCATATAAGCTATTGTGATACCGAATGTTGGATCACAGTATGATGTCAATCCAAACTCTCCCAAAGCATATACATGTTTGGCATCAATGTCCACCACTGAGATCGTGTCACTTGAAAGTGAATCGACGGGAGTATAATAATCGTCATCGTCATATACGGCATCTTGTGCGGATGCTGGTATGACGGATAATAATAATGTTGATATGATTAATAATATACTTTTCCTCATGCTAATAAAATATTTACAAATATAGCAAAACATTTGAATAATAAATGTATAAATGAGAAAAATGAGGCTGTACTGTTTCTAAATGTCATAATTGATTTATAGTCCAAACGGTGCTTTATCCTCAAATGTCATCTCTTTTTGTGTGTTTGGATGCTCAAATGTGATTTTTTCTGCGTGAAGCATAAGTCTGCAAACAATTGATTTGCTGCCATATAACCTGTCTCCCACAATTGGGGCATCTGCACCTTCCTTGCACGAAAGATGCACTCGTATCTGATGTGTCCTTCCTGTCTGCGGATAAACATCAATCAAAGCCTTTCCCTCTTTTTCATTCACCACCTTATAATATGTCTCTGCATATAATCCATATTCTCGACTGATCATCTGCATTGGTCTGTTGGAGACATCTGGAGCAAGAGGCAAAATGATGGTCTGCTCTTTTATAGACGGGATTTTTTCCGTCATCGCCACATATTTTTTCTGGATTGAATGGTTTTCAAACTGTTTTTGAAGATGATGATAAGCATTGATATTCAATGCTATAACCATAATACCTGAAGTGTCTTGGTCCAGTCGGTGAACGATTTTGGGTCCGGAATAGTCACGACATATGTTTTCAGCCCAAGTTTCCACACTTGTTTGACTCTCTTTCCCTCGTACACTCAAAAGTCCTGATGGTTTTGAAATGACTAATATGTCATCGTCACGGTATAGCGTCTTGATTTCCTCATTTTCATAATCAAAATCAAGTTTGTTTTTTTTCAAATCCACTCCTTCAAGCATGAAGTTCATTATAGGCAAACATTTGGATCTGCATGCGTGATAGTATGTGCCTGAGTGTCGCACTCTTCCAGACGGAGAGTCTCCAATCCAAAACTCTGCCATGCTGATTGGTTGATAATCATTGCGATATGCATATTCAAGCAGACGTGGGGCTGCACACTCTCCTGCTCCAGACGGTGGCATTACTTCGTCGCTGAAGATATCGAGCAACGTCTTCTCATCTCCTTTGGTGTTATGAAAACGGAAGTCTCTGAAGATTCTTCGCTGAAGATTTCTAGATTTTTCTTCCCGTTGTTTTTTGAGATTATCAATCTGATTTTTCAATTGGTCGACGGGAATATTAGCAGCCAGTTTTGTTTTTTCAACCTCCTGCTTTAGTCGTTTTAGCTGGTTTTTCTGCGTCGAACTTTCATTATTCATCTTTTGGATTTCCTCAGCTGTGGCAGTCGGACGAAGTGAGTCACGCAGAATCTTCTGTTGCTTTGTAAATTCTTGATATTCAGCAAGACGTGTCTCACACTCTACCACTACGGAATTTTTATTTACCATAGCTGATTCAAGTTTCAACACATTTTCTAAATTTTTAATTTCTTTTCCTATTGCAGAAATCTCTTTTTCTCCACTTCTGTAATATGAATCTGGTGTAAGAATATCAAAAACAGGTGGCACAAAACCAGGATGCTCATTTTTACCAAACAATTGTCCGGAGAATGACAGTAGGTAACCAATTTCGCCATTCGAATTCTTCACCACTAGCACTCCAATCATCTTACCCTTTTGTAATTCCGTCTTCAACGCATCATCAGAGTCGAGAATAGTTAGAAAATCTTTGAATGCGTCAAGCACAGCGTCGGATGGAAGATACGAAAATGGATCCCCAAGCTTCTCTGGCAATGATGAAAATTGTTTTTTATGGAATGGTGAAGAGAAAAACATTAAATTACGATAAACGATATATGAATTATGAATTATGAATTATGAATTATGAATTATGAATTATGAATTATGAATTATGAATTTAAAAGAGGGAGGTCCTCATTACAAGTTCCTCCCCCCATTTATCCAAACAATCAATTATTATCACTCTTTGATGTCTACCTTCAAGCACAACTCTTCAAGCTGAGCATCATCGATAACTGATGGACAATCCATCATAGTGTCACGACCTGAATTGTTTTTAGGGAATGCGATACAGTCGCGGATAGAATCCAAACCAGCAAGCATAGACACAACACGGTCAAGACCGAAAGCCAAACCTGCGTGAGGTGGTGCTCCGTATTTGAATGCTGTCATCAAGCAGCCGAACTGATCCTGAGCCTTTTCCTGTGTAAATCCAAGAAGCTGGAACATCTTGTTCTGCAACTCTGAATCATGGATACGTACACTACCACCACCAAGCTCAACTCCGTTCATAGCCAAATCGTATGCGTTAGCGCGTACACGGCCTGGATCAGAGTCAAGATACTGAACATCCTCAAGTTTTGGACTTGTGAATGGGTGATGCATAGCGTAGAAACGCTGATCTTCTTCGTTCCACTCGAACAATGGGAAGTCGATAACCCAAAGTGGAGCAAACTTGTTCTTGTCGCGAAGCTCAAGTCTGTCACCCATTTCTAGACGCAAAGTGTTCATTTGTCCACGAACTTTCATTGCATCGTCGCCACACAAAATCAAAATCAAATCGCCTGCCTTAGCGTTTGCTTTTTCTGCAATCTTACGCAAAGAAGCCTCGTCGTAGAATTTGTCGACGCTGCTCTTGATTGTGCCGTCTTCCTTCATCTGGATGTAAACCAATCCTTTGGCACCAACCTGAGGACGTTTTACAAACTCTGTCATCTGGTCTAATTGCTTTCTTGTCCAAGATGCACAACCGTTAGCACAGATAGCTACAACGAAATTAGCACCGTCGAAAACAGGGAATGAATGGCCAGAAACCAAGTCCTCACCACCTTCTTTTACATTTTTTAGCTCGACAAACTCCATGCCGAAACGCATATCTGGTTTATCTGAACCAAAACGCTTCATGCATTCATGCCAAGTCAAACGAGGGAATGAATCTGTGAATTCAACGCCTCTTGCATATTTGAAGATGTGCTTTATCATACCCTCAAACATCTGAAGAACGTCTTCCTGCTCCACGTAACTCATTTCGCAGTCGATCTGAGTAAACTCTGGCTGACGATCAGCACGCAAATCCTCATCACGGAAACATTTCACAATCTGGAAATAACGGTCGATACCGCCCACCATCAAAAGCTGCTTAAACTGCTGTGGACTCTGAGGAAGAGCGTAGAACTGTCCCTGATTCATACGTGATGGCACAACGAAGTCGCGCGCTCCTTCAGGAGTAGACTTGATAAGCACTGGAGTCTCAACCTCTAGGAATCCCTGAGAGTCAAGGTAGCGGCGAGTCTCAAACGCGATATTATGACGCAATACAAGGTTGTTGAGAACAGGCTTTCTTCTCAAGTCAAGATAACGGTACTGCATTCTCAAATCGTCACCACCGTCTGAATTATCTTCGATTGTGAATGGAGGCACCTCACTTTTGCTAAGCACCTTCATGTTGTCGGCTATAATCTCAATCTCACCTGTAGGGATCTGATTGTTCTTGTTGCTACGCTCACAAACCTTACCTGTAACTTGAATGACCCACTCACGACCAATATGGTTAGCCTGAGCTGTAAGATCTGCATTCTTACCTTCGTCGAACACAATCTGAGTGATACCATAACGATCGCGAAGATCAACGAATGTCATACCACCCATTTTTCTGACTTTCTGTACCCAGCCTGCAAGTTTCACCTCGCTGCCTACATTGCTAAGCCTAAGCTCACCACAAGTATTGCTTCTATACATAATTTTTATATTCGAATTTCTTTTTCAAAAACTCCACAAATTTCGCAAAAAAAATCCAATAAAAGTGTATGTGACAAAGATTTTTGAGAAAAAAAAGTATATTTGCATTAAGTATAGTTATTTAGGGATTGCAAAGGACGAAAAGTCAGTGTTGCACCCGTATTTTGAGTCGTATTAATAAAAAAACATACAGGTTATGACAGTTGCAGAAATGAAAATTAGTAACAGGGAAAGGCTTGACAAACTTGAAGCCTTAGACCCAGAAAAGCTGAACGACATTTTGGATTATGTGTTCAGCAAGTTAATATCTATGCCTAATGAGGAGGAAAAGAAATCAAAGTCTGACATTTCTAAAATTCAAGATAAAGAAGAGTTGCCTTCTTATTTTGGAATCTGGAAAGACAATGGAGACGAAATTAAAGAATTAATTTATAAATCAAGAACAAAAAATCAGGAAGTTATTTTATGAATGTATTGTTAGACACATGTGCTTGCATTGAAATTCTGAAAGGCAATATGAATGTTTATAGAATTGTTAAGTCTCTTTCAAATAGCCAAAGATTAGTCTCGGAAATCACAGTCGCTGAATTAATGTTTGGTGTAGAACTTTCTAAAAGAAAGGTTTTTGAACAACAAAAAGTCAATGATTTTTGAACGATTTTTCAATTCTTCCAATTTCCAATTCAATCAGAAGATTTGCTAAAGAGAAAGCACGATTGCAAAAAACATAAAGAGATGCACGACCGTGCGTCTCTACACATGATGACCATCAATTTTGCATTCATAAATTCATTTTTCAGAATTCGTCTCATTGCCCTCAATTTGTATTTGAGGATTGTTCTGACACACAGATGCGATTGCAAGCACGAATGCGGACTGTGGCAATCCCAATGCATTGTTGATCTTGTTGAGAAATTCTACCTCCTGCAGTTTCAGTTTGTTGTCTGCCAAAGCCACAAGAATACACGACTGCATCAAAACAAGTTTGTTTTCAGCTGCGACGGTTCTTGCGATCGCTTCTGCTGAATCATGCTGATACATCTTAGTCTTAATAGCCTTCGCTACTGCTTCTGTGTCCAGCTTCAACCCATCTGCAAGAAAAACGATTGTATCAACCTCTTTTTGTTCCATCTCTCTGTCGGCCTTAACAGTTGCTACTGTCAATGCCACGAATTGCTCTAAGAAATCCATATTTTATTTTTTAGTTATTACTACGCTTTGCTTATGTTTCTCAATAATAATATAAATTTTTATAATTAGTTTAATCGAGATGCTTTATTTAACAATAATTAATATGAATCGTCGTATTTTTCATTTAGCATTTATATAGCACACTCTTCCAATCTTCCTCATCCACTCTTTGTTTTCGTCGTAGCTCTTTTCATCAGTCAAAACCCATACGAATTTAGTCCGTGTGAAAAAATCAATTTTGGGTTGCGGCGCATATCCGTCTGTGAAGATTATCATTCCGTCGTAGACATTATGATTTTGAAGATAATCAATGACCACTTGGAAATCTGTGCCTCCTCTACCCTTCACTTCGCCACATTTCATTTGCTTGGCATCTTTTATACTGATTGGTTGCGGTGTCTGTAGCTGGCAGTCAAACTGTATTACGTCTATTTTCGACACTCCATATCTGAACATGCGTCGCATCACTCCAAAGAAATTTGCCAATTCTGTATGAGTGACAGACAAACTTGTATCCACAGCTATCAGTAATCGCGTTTCCAGATCATATTTGCTACCCATCTGCTGAAATTCAAATCGTCGGTTGGGACGCATACGTGTCAGATGGCGTTTGCTTGACAAAATGGATGCTCTGAATCCAGAAAGAGTTTTGCGATAATCTATTTTAGCTTTCGACGATGCGATTATCTTCTCCGTCAGATTTCCAGGAATAGAACCCCAACTCTTTGAAGAATTTATCTGTTCGATAAGTCCGTTGATTTTGTCACATCTTTCATCATCTTCTTCCCAGAGTGCCGCTCTGTCCGACATATTTCCGGGAACATCAGTGTTGAATCCTGAATTTGAATCTGATTTATCATTATTCCCGTCGTCATCATTGGAATCACCACCAGAATCTTTTAAATTTTCATCATTTATCTTTATCAGGTACCATTCGTAGAATTTTCCTGATTCAAGTCCGAAATCAGCGGGATTGACAAATCTGTATTCTTCAAATTTATAATGCCCATACAGTGTCATGTCGCTGGCGGCGATCATTTTTTCGTTCGGACAGTTGACAGGACGACGTGAGTATGGATGCTTTAGGAAGACGCGGATCATTTCCGTCTTCATCAATTCTTCCAACTGATTGTCTGTCAACAATTTTATATAGTCTGCATTATATTCAATTCTGCCCTGTCCACATCTTATCGCACAATTCATATATGGATTTTCAGTCAGTGCATTTATGCAGTAGACAGCAAAAAATGCAGGCTCACGAAGATACCACATATCCGCGAGCTGCTTAAATCTATCTTTTGCAATCAATTTCTCCATATAAAATTTATCTACGTTTTTGTCTATCGTCTATCTTACTAAATGCCATCAACAAATTTCTGAATCTTTCCCAACAATTCAGGCATCTCAGAAACAATAAACATCACAGTATCAGGATAATTTCCACCACTGAACAGAGAAGACCAATGTGCGAACGCTTCATTTTTATTCTCTTTTTCAAGCATCTCAACGTAGGCAGGAAGATTTTTCTTGACTTTTTCTTTCTCTTTATCATCTTTCAATCCCGTCTCCATATAGCGGAAAAGAGATTCATTCACAATGGATAATTCATGGAGTTGCAGTGACTTTAGCGTCTTCTCATGCTTTTTGTAGTTCAGAAGAATTTCTTTTGCCGACGGCAATGCTTTCTTGCTAATGTATTCGAAAAACAGAGTTCCTGCCTGGTTTCCCACTATTCCTGAAATCAGTTTCTTATAAATTAAATCAATGTCCGACACTCCTTCAATCATGTCACTCACTCTTTTCCATCCACGTCTGTCTGGAGTCTTATCAAGTCCATTGTCAATATCTGTAGCCACACCGTCGAGTTGATCCGAATGTTCTTGGATAAAGTTTATAACCCTCTCGTCGACTCCATTTTCTGCAGCCCACAAGAGCCATTCCGACGGTGTTGGTCGGAAATTGTAGATGTTGAAACGAGAAACAAGTGCTGGATCCAAATCCGTCAGCTGATACTCTTCTCCTGAATTGACCGCAGAAATGATACGGCTGCCTTCTGGCAACTGTTTGCCAGCCAATTTTTTATTCAGGGCAAGATCCATTATCGTCTGCAAAACTTCCGGACGTGCACGGTTCAACTCATCAAGGAAGAGAACGATTGGTTTTCCATCTGTAGGAAACCAATATGGCGGCATAAACTCAGTGTTGCCAGTCTTTTCATTTTTGTATGGCAAACCGATCAAATCACCGGGATCACTCATCTGTCCGAGGAAAAGCGACACCACTTTCATTCCCTTTGATGCAAAATATTTCGTGAGAATTTCCGATTTGCCTATTCCGTGCTTTCCGGAAAGCATGATATTTTGGTCTGCTGGAGTAAGATCAAGCAGTTGTATAAGTTCTTTAGAATTGACTGATATTGCCATAACCCATTATTATATTATTATTTCACGTCTATATCATTAATTGCTTGTCTAAGACTATCTATTTGATATTTAAACTCTTTTGATTTCTCTTGATCAATTATGCAAACATGATTTAGGAAACAGCTGTCTGCTGGCGTATTCCACTCTTTTTTCCATGTGTCTTTTAATTCAAGAAAAACAGAGACAACACCCCAATTTTCATAAACATGAAAATCTTTTAATTCGTAAGCAAATTTATCAGAGCACAATTTTGAATGAAAATTCTCACAGATACCTTCCTTTTCGTAAAGACAAAAATCACCCGGATCAATACTTATTAATACACTACTGGGAATATCCCGTATCGCATAACGTGATGTCTCCGCAACTTTGGGATGATAAAAATAGGACAAATAAAATATCAACGCAAAAGCGATGATGATTCCTGAGAAAAAGTTGAGCAAAGCTATTTTCCATTTATGAACATTCAAGATAGATATTAAAATGGCTGAAAACGAGGCGATTCCTAAACATATTAGATTGATATTCCACCTCAAATAATCACAACCAAAAGAAATAATGGATAAAGCAATGCCTAAAACTAATGAGACAAGAAACAGCGTGTCTACAATATGATTCAATTTATTTTTCATCAGCGGAAACCTCTTTTTCATATTGTTTGATCAATCGAGCACACCACAATAGCGGCAAGATGCCAAAGAGTCCGAATGAGCAATCAACTAAAGTCCAAAAGAACGGAATTGAACGTATTGGTCCACAAATGAAAGCAAGAGGGAATATTGATACACAACAGAACATTCCCCAATATACCACCCATTTGTTTTTAATCGGATCACGATACGGCCCAACGAACAATGCTGCTATCATCAGGTGTGCGTATGCCAACCAATCAAAGCCATAGGCAAGATATGGATATTTGTCATTGGTCTCTGTAATACCTATCTTAACATTATAAAGCCATGAAAACAGTGGTTGGATGGAATTGTCTTTCATTTGGTTGATAGTCTCCTGATCTATGGAAAAAATGGAACATAAAAGATTCAGTTCACACTCCACAGGAAAAGCTGTCACACCAGCCACAACCAATGCCACAATATAGAAAACAATCAAAATGCGGATTTTCTTTAATGTTGTCATAATCATCAGTTTTATCATCATTAATCACGAAATTACAAAAAAACAGAGAAAGAATGATTGGTTTTCAAGTAAATGTTTGACAAATAATCGTAGTGGCGAATTTATATACCTTTATAAACAAAAAGAGACGCGATTTCCCGCGTCTCCCTCATATATCTCAAATAAATCAACTCTATTATTTGATTGTCAGATCTGTTGAATCTTTTTAGAATTCAAACTCTTCAAGAATACAGCCACAGTTACGATTGTGACAATTGCTCCTGCTGCATAAGATATAGTTTTGTCGAGATGCAAACACTCAGGTGCAATGAAGATGTATGTCGAGCAGACCATTGTCATAAAGATTGCAGGGACGAATGTCACCCACCAATAGTTTCCTCTCTTGCTCAAGAAGACGGTGATTGCCCACAATGTGAATACCGACAATGCCTGATTACACCATGCGAAGTATCTCCATATCAAATTGAATCCCTCTTTGTCGCTTACACTGTAGATCAACACAATCAATGTCACAACAAAGATAGGCAAACTGATTGCTAATCTGCTCTTTATTGTCTTCTGCTCTTTATTCAAGAAATCAGCCACGATCAGACGGGCGCTTCTCAACGCAGTATCTCCACTTGTGATAGGGGCGAAAACGACTCCCAATAGAGCCAATACACTTCCTACCTCTCCTAGCCAATTCTTTGTGATATTATCTACGATTAGAGCGGCATTGTTTTCTTCCATACCATGCTCGTTGAAGAAATAGTTGGCTGCGGCTGCCCAAATTAGAGCCACAATACCCTCTGTGATCATCGCACCGTAGAAGATTGGTCTACCATGCTTCTCATTTGTCATACAACGTGCCATAAGCGGACTCTGTGTGGCATGGAATCCACTGATTGCTCCACACGCGATACTTACAAACATCATTGGGAACAGTGGCATATTTTCTTCTCCTGCTGGATGTGTGTTCTGCAATCCATCCCAAATTTCTGGCAATGCGGGACTTGTCTTTATCAACATCACCAACACTCCTACTGCCATAAAGATCAATGCAATAGCAAACAATGGATATACTTTTCCAATTACCTTGTCGATAGGAAGCAATGTGGCTAAGATATAGTATACAAAAATCACTCCAAACCAAACTGTTGGATCAATAGATGTCAATTTTGCCAGAATTGCTGATGGTCCGCTCACAAACACAGCTCCCACTAGAATCATCAGGACCACTGTGAAGATGCGCATCACCGTCTTTGCCTTCATACCTAGATGACGTCCGATGATGTCTGGAAGACTCTCGCCTCCTTCTCTAAGACTCATCATTCCTGCCAGATAATCGTGTACGGCTCCTGCAAAAATACATCCGAACACAATCCACAAGTAAGATGCAACACCGAATTTAGCACCCATGATGGCGCCGAAAATTGGTCCAAGGCCTGCAATGTTCAAAAACTGAATCATGAAGATTCGCCATGTTGGCAATGGCATGAAATCCACTCCGTCTTGCTTGGCAATGGCAGGAGTCACTCTGTTGGGATCTGGGCCAAACACTTTCTCTACAAATTTTCCATAAACGAGATAGCCCAAAACAAGTGCGACAAACGCAATGTAAAAAGAATTCATCTTTTTCTAAAATTATAAGTAGAGACGTAGCGTGCTACGTCTCTACATTATTAACTATTAATTTTAATTCTAATTAAATATAGTCTTCGCCAAATGATTCTTTGGTTTCGCTCACATAGTCGCGGATATGTTGCTCCTCCGACTTTCTGCAAATAAGCAGGACATTATCGTCGTCGACAACGATCATATCATCAAGACCTTCCACGATTGCGATTTTATTCTCCGCAAGGCTGATCACATTTCCTTTGGAATTATGATATTTCACCCTACCCTTCAAAGTCGCATTTTTATTCTCGTCTTTTGCATCAGACAAATCATAAAGGCTTCCCCATGTACCTAGGTCTGACCAACCAAAATCCGCCGCAATCACATTCACATTCTGTGCTTTCTCCATGATAGCGTAGTCGATTGAAAGGTTCTTGCTTGTCTGATAAATAGAATCAATATATTCCTGCTCTTTTGGAGTGTTGTATGAGCTGCTGCCAGCCTTAAACTTATTCCAGATTTCTGGCTCGTGCTGTTCGAATGCATTTGAAATCGCTTTCACATTCCATAGGAACATACCTGAATTCCACAAAAATTCGTCACTTTCGAAGAAGATCTTAGCCAACTCAAGATTTGGTTTCTCAGTGAATGTCTTTACCTTGAAAATGGAGTCTACAGAAGAACCGTTCTCTATCTGAATGTATCCATATCCTGTCTCTGGACGAGATGGCTTGATTCCAAGTGTCATAAGCACATCGTTGCTGGCTGTGAAATTCAAACCTTTCTCGATAGTGTTGAGGAATTCCTGCTCTTTCAAAACCAAATGGTCTGACGGTGCAATCACCACATTCGCATTTGGATTCAACGACGCAATCTTGTTCATCGCATAAGCAATACAAGGCGCAGTGTTGCGACGTGCTGGCTCCAAAAGCAACTGGTTTTCAGTAAGCATTGGCAACTGCTCTAGAATCAAATCCTTATATTGTTTGTTAGATGCGATAAAGATATTCTCAGTTGGTATAATCTTTGCAAAACGATCAAATGTCTGCTGCAAAAGAGTACGACCTGTGCCAAAGAAATCCAAAAACTGTTTTGGACGGTTCGAACGAGAGCATGGCCAAAAACGTGTGCCTGCTCCACCCGCCATAATAACTAAAAATCTATTCTTATCCATTTTTAATTAGTCTCTGCTTCTTCCTAAAATTTTCAAGATATATAGGAACAGGTTGATGAAGTCCAAATATAGTTCCAAAGCACCATACACAACCCATCTCTGCTGATCTTCTTCTGCCAAATAGTGGAATCCACCATTCTTCAATTTCTGTGTGTCATACGCAGTCAAAATCACAAACACACCTACCATTGCGTAGTTTATAATCCAATCAAGTGTAGAACTTGCCATGAAGATATTCACAATTGTGGCGATAATACCTCCAATCAACACAAAGAATGCGATTCTTCCTATTGTGGAAAGATCCTTCTTAATCTTGTAGCCAATGAATGAACATGCTCCGAATGTACCTGCGGTTATGAAAAATGCCGTCTCAATCAATCCTAAATCAAACACTAAGAAGATCGAAGACAGTGTCAGTCCGTTTACAATCGAATAAATCACAAACAAGATATTCAATGTTCTTGCCTCAAACTTTTGTATTCCTGCACTGATCGCGATGACAAGACCAAGCTCCACTAACGCCCAAATCCAAAATGAACCAAGGAAAATGTTTCGCAATGTCTCTGAATGTGCCACTACCCATGCAGAAGCACCAGTCAAAAGCAATGCATAACACATCATTTTATAAACAGATGTCATGTACTTAGACAAAGCCACCTTCTCATGGTCTACATACTGGCCATTGGAAGTTGAGCTATTATCAATTCTCTCTTCTTTAGAATAATTTTCTAGTTCCATATCCTTTAAGTTTTTTGTTTCTGCAAAAATAATCAAAAAATGTTTTTCTCCGAAACAGGATTCACATTTTTATAAATTTTTAAGAAAAGTCATTAGTGCCGTGCAGTCTCACACTGAATGTCAGTATTTCACTATGTCTGTCGACAGTGACTTTCACTTCATCGCCTGGACTGAATCTTGTAAGCCTGTCTTGGATTTCAGCCACTGATTTGACACTTGCATTGTCGACGGCAATGATGACATCTCCGTTCTGCATTCCAGCTTCCTTGGCTCCTCCTTTCTCTCCTACTTCCACTACATATACTCCATCCAAACGATTTACATTGTTTGCTTTGGCAAATTCGTCTGTGATGTCTGTGATCACTATTCCAAGCAATGCTCTCTGTACTGTGCCGAATTCTTTCAAATCTGACACTATCTTTGTCATGATCGACACTGGAATGGCAAACGCATATCCTGCAAATGAACCTGTCTGCGACGCAATGGCTGAGTTGATACCTACCAATTCTCCATTCAGGTTCACAAGCGCTCCTCCACTGTTTCCTGGATTCACAGCAGCGTCGGTCTGGATAAACGATTCTATTTTCATATCACCGGACAAAATATTGATATTACGTCCTTTGGCGCTTACAATTCCTGCCGTCACTGTAGATGTAAGATTAAATGGATTGCCCACAGCCAACACCCACTCTCCTACTTTCAGATCGTCGGAATTGCCTATTTCAATTGGAGACAAATTGTCTGCCTCTATTTTTAACAAAGCCAAATCGGTAGACGGATCCAGTCCTATGATTTGGGCTTCAAACTCTCGTTTATCATTAAGAGTCACCGTCACACGGTCGGCTCCATGCACGACGTGATTGTTTGTCACTATATAGCCAAGATTATCAAGTATAACGCCAGAGCCAGAGCCCACTGGTCGTGGATTGATGTTTTGTTGTCTGCGACGTGGCTGTCCGAAAAATGAGCCAAACAAATCTTCCAATGTAACAACATTAGATTGCCTGCCTTTGGAATATGTGATGATATGCACAACCGAATTTAGCGATTTCTCTGCGGCGACAGTGAAATCAACTCCCGTCGAAACACATTTTGCTGATGAATTTACTGATGTAGACTCTTTTAACAAAGCGTTCGCATCTTCTGACGATTGGCTCGTCTGCACTTTACACGACAAAAACAATGTAGAAAAAATGGCAATCGAACATGCCGTCAAAACACTCCTTTTCATACCCTTCAATTTTTGTAATTTCTTTACAAAGATAACGAAAAAATAGATTTTTTATTGTGTGGATATAAAGCTTTTTGGATAGGATTTATATTTTTGTATGACAAATTAGACTAAAGTATGAATCACGACAAAGAAATAGAACAAGGTTTGCTCAACATTGCAAAAAAAAACTCAGGCTTAGCCAAGTTCATATTGTTTGGATCAAGAGCAAGAGGTGACGCTCGCTCTGATTCAGACTGGGATATTCTTGTCGTTATCAACACAGACAAAATCAGACACGAAGACTATTGCAAATTTGCTGATCCATTCTACGATTTAGGTTTACAATACGACGCTGTAATCAACCCAATTCTACAAACATCTGAAAACTGGACAAAATTTTCATATCTTCCTCTGTTTAAGAATATACAAAAAGAAGGGAGAATACTATGCTGACAGAAGAAGAAAGACAAGCTATCGTAACATACAGATTGGAGAAAGCAGAAAATGCGTTAAAACAAGTGGAAGCAAATATTGCCAATGAATTTTGGGATTTGATTGCCAACAGATTATACTATGCTGCATATTATGCAGTTACAGCCTTGTTAATCAGTGAAAATCACGAAACGCATACACACAATGGTGTAATAACAATGTTTGGACTTCATTTTGTAAAAACTGATAAATTCACAAAAGAAGATCATAGATTATACCAACGTCTTTTCACACAAAGACAAACTGGAGACTACAGTGATAACTTCTTTCTTGATAAGGAGGATGTAATGCCCCAAATCGAACCTACAAAAAAATTTATCAAGAAAATTTCTGATTACTTATCAGAAAAGCATTAGTTATAAAGTGCATCTGTGGATTGTCCCAACAGTTTTACGCGATTACAATTCTTCTCACAAAATCGCTCTTTTTAAACGAAGGTATTGTGCCGATAACAAAATTATCTTCCTGCATATCACAGACGTAATAAACATCATCGTTATAAGAGAATACGTCGTTGCGTAATGCACCACACAAATCTTTGCAGACATTTTCTTTTTCCGCCACTTCCAATGCCACTCGTCCATCTCGCGTCTGAAGTATATTCACTTTATAATCCATTGTGGTATAGATTGTTGCGGCAAGCATCGCACGATCCATCGCTGTGGCTTTTTTACTATAAAGTATCTCTTCTGCAGAACGAAGTCTACCTGCAGTCAAACTATTCTCTACCCTTTCAAACGACTCTCGGTCTTGCACAAAATCAAAAATCATCTGCATTCTCTGCACACTCGATAATCCTCGTCCAAGAGTGGTCTCATCCACAAACCAACAAATCTTCTTAATATGAATGGAATCTTTCTCTTCCTCGACGAAATATTTAGCCACATCAGCTGGATCTCCGTCTGAATTTAACAATTCCGAATTATCGTAGCCAGCAGTCAATCTCAACATTTTTTCTTTGTCAAACTTCAGACGTAGAAGACATTTGTTGTTTGCATTCATTCCTGAAATTGTCCAGTCATAACTGTTGATCGCAAATAAAGCTGCATTTGGATTCGGTTCGTCAGCACCGTCGTCTACTTTATTATCATCAATTTCATTTTGCTTGAGCATAGGCACCAACGGATCATCAACTTTCCATGGCTTGAAATTTTTCTTTTTAAAAGAACTCCAAGTGATTATAAATAAAAAAAACAAAATAATCCAATTGAGATCCACAGATGTATAGAAATATAGACCAACAAGCAAAAAGAATGACATAGCAAATAATGGACCGTTCATACCAGTCCATCTATTCAATAGACTCAAAAACTGGGTGAATTTTGTATTCTTGAAAGACAATTCGACATGAATTTCATGCATGATAAACCAAATGAGTCCAAATGTCAACGACATAGCAATTCCATGAGGAAGAAATCTTATTGTACACTTGTCGTCTGCAGGATAAGGGATAAATAATTTCTTAAGAATAAACACCACGATGAATATCATGAGTGAAATGAAACATGTATCATTAATTGATGGTTTATGACGTGAATATCCTCCATCTGTCACAGTTGTGTCTAGTCGTTTACGGATATCTTCTTTGATGGCAAGGTATCCACACAACAACTTTCGCATAGGAAACAATTTGTCCACATCCTTTTTTTGTTTTCCAAACTCCCGGATTTTGTAGACTTCTGTTTCTTCAGTTTTTGTTTCAGAACTGTTTTTCGCTCCCTCCACTCCATCTTCTGGATCAAGATCTACTTCATCTGGCATACCCAATTCAGTTTCAGATGATGGCTTTGTAATAGTAGCTATATAATTATAACGAGAGAAAAAAGCTGCCCCCAAATCTTTTATCGCTTCAAAAGATAATTTTCCAGCAGATTCATCTGATCCTGTCACTCCGACCATGCATCCTTTGAACACCTCATCGTTCACTATCCAAGATTCGACAGGTTCATAATCAACAACCACGTCGTCTTCAAATGTCTTTCTTATATGAAGCTCTGCCTTATTATTCTTGATATAGATATGTCCGATCGGATTTACCGTGCGTGGAAAATAATCATCATATATGGCAAAAGAATCATCCTCACGTACAATCTTACATTTTTCAGCAATTGCACGTGGCCATAATTTGTACCATATAAAGCAAGCCAACGCATATAGTAGCGTCGGGATCAGGATTCCACCCAATATCATCAATATTAGATCACTCATGCCTTGTATTCGTAATTAATTCCTCCTAGTTCATCCCACGGAGTAAAGTCTTCTTCTGTTGAATCGCCAATATATTGTCTGAAAAGCTCATCTTTGTATGAAGACGGTGCTTCTTGATTCTGTTTTTCATCCTCTTCATAATTACACTTTAGTCGCCAATCTATCTGGTCTTCAACCTTTTGCCATGTCACAACAAACAGATATGGATCTGTCTCATGCTGTTTACAAACCAATGATCCGATTTCATATCTGCGTGCTTCATCCATCTCAAACAGTTCATGTCTGGCTTTCGCCGCAAACTCTTTGTCGGCAGCACGAAGAAGCATAGGCTCCTCATCATTCGTAGTTACAAACATTCCGTTTAACTCTGCCATCTTGTAAAGAGGACGGAATGTGATGCTGTCGCCATAATCACGGTGGAAATCGGCGAAGTCTTTTGGCACATTCGGCAGATTGTCCGTGAAACATTTCGCTATGCGACGATGCAACATCTCATAATCCTCATCAGCTTTTTCTGCTTCAAAATCAGCGTCTTCCTTGCCAAACAAACGGTTTCCAGGAAGTGTCACAATCTCTGATATGAATTTGTCTGCAAACAAATTCTGCAACATATCCTTGTAGTCTGTCTTCGTAAGTTCAGACAATTTACGCGTCTTACGATTCAAATAAAGCATCGGCTCAACCAGTTCCGGATTCTTCACCAACGTCTCTCCTCCAAACTTTGCCTGTGTCAAGTGTTGGTTGAACATTGTCTCCTTCACATTAACTGTCCACCAGTCAGTTTTTTCCATCGCCAACTCGGTTTTTGCTTTATCAATAAGCTTCATGACATGTCGTTTCTGCTGTGAACAGAAATCGTAGAGATCATTGTAGAGATAATCCACCTGATCCTCATAATCCTGACGCATATTGTTGTTGACTTCAAGCAATGTGTTGGCAAGAAGCATCTTCTTTAATTTTCTGACATACTTATAGTTACGGAAATACTTCGTAAACGATGCTATCCACGGAATTATGGCTCCAATTGTCACCCAAACCCATGAATATTCCGGTCTCATCACATTATAATAAGTGCTATAAGCAGACAAATCCGTTATTGTAGGAAGTATTTCGTTTAAAATATAAGGCACAACGTTGATAAGCACAAACACAATCACGACACTCAACACTGCTGTCTTAGCGATCAATCCGAGCAGCGTCGGTTCAAACTCAATTATGGAACTCAACTCCTTCACCAAATCCAAGTTTCTCTGCTGGGTTGTTCTGTCCGTGTCATCCTTAAAATCAAGGTAGAAATCTTTGATGAATTCCGGACATTTTACCATATCATCCTTGTCCTCTTTTGCCCGTTCCTTATACTTGCATATCTCTTCCTGCATAGCGTCATAATACGCAAGTGTCTGAGGCAGAGTGACATCCGGATTATATGAACTTCCTATAAAATATGAAGCAGACTCACGGATTGTACTCGCGGCTCTTTCATAAATTGCCTCACGATTTTTCACCATCGTGTCGACGGATTTGTATCTCAACGAATACGAAATCTGCTGGTGTCGTTTCACCAATGTGGAAGGAAGATGTTTCAGATATGTCTGGAAATAGTCACGAAGCAGATTGTATCTGTAGAAATTATAAATCGGATGTGGATCAGGATTCTCATAAAGTTTGTTGAAGACGTCGCCCAAATCGCATCCAGACTTTAGTTTTCCCTCCACTTTAGCCACATTACGCGCGATTTCATCATCGTCCTTGATATCATCAGTTATGTAGTCGTAGTTGAGATTTTCATCTCGCACCAACGCTTTCAATATGTTGCGTCGGATATTCCAGGCATACATGTCGTGTTGGGCCTTGCCATCGTAGAACACGGATGCGGCGCCAAGTGAATAGTAGCCATTCTGTGTGGCAAGATCATTGCCAAACACTGTGGCGTCGTTATCTCCACAGAAATAGACAGACAGCATATATTGGAACAGCAGATCAGTCAACTCATTGGTTTGCAGCTGACAATAGAATCTGTTTGCGACATACTGGTTTTCCTGATACAACACGACTCTGGCAAATTTCTTTTTCTCCATCATCGCATTCAGTTGCTCAAGAAACTCCACACATCTGCGTTTGTGCTGCAAGTCGTGCGACTGGTTGATTGCCTCCTTCACACATAAAAATCCAGTCTGCTCCAATCCACGATTAAGATGCGTCGAAAGTATATTTCCGAATTTGTCATCCAAAATAGATGGTAACAGATGAAAAATTTGCTGTGTGAGTTTTTCTTCCGCATTTCCAAGAATACAAACCTGAAGATTGATGAACGGAAATCCCTTTTCAAGGAAATAGTTCACCATACGCTGCCCTTCCCTCACCGTATATTCGATCATTGCATCAAAAGAATCCTTGTCGGCAATTCCTTTAATGCAACGACGGTTGGCAAGGTTGGTCACACGCCAGCAGTGACGTTGCTCGCGAGAAAGTTTGCGGAGATTTTCCGCCAACCTCTTGCGAACATCTATATCCTCATTAAGATTTATAACCCAAACAGGTGTCATCAGTCTTTACAAGTGAAATCCTCAAATGTCTTGAATTTGTCGTTAAGCACACGCAACATCTCTTTCAATGTCTCCATCTCCTGGAAACTCTGGGCTGTACGTGCATCTCTGTATTTTGTATCAAGAATTGTCTCGACTTTCTGTTTTGCCTGATTGAATCCCTGAACCAAAATATTGTTGTCCAATGCGTTGACTGCCTGCATATAGCGGTCGATGAAATTGTCGTAGTGGTCGCTCAAATAGCGTTTTCCAAACTCATTGCTCAACTCTGTGTAGAAGAGATTGCTGTAGCATGGAGTGTATTTGCGTCCCTTCTCCGCAATGTTGATCTGGATCTTCTTGTCGCCCAAAATCTCAAGCGACAAGTCTGTAGCCCAAACCACCGCATTGTTTTCAATCTCAAATGGTTTTTGACCATAAACGCCCTCCAAATACGACTTGTCTGGAATGACTACAAATTTTTTCATTGTAGATTCATCGTAGCTGCTTAGAATCATCAGTTTAAGCATTGCGATAGTTGCGTTTGACGCATCAAGTGGCAACAGACTCTTGATTTCATCCACGTTGCCGCCTGTTCTTGCAAATGCCTGATGGAAATGGTAGTACTCCTTCTTATCACATTTCTCATACTCCGACTTGATATTATGGTAAGTGCGGTAATACTCGAAATTCATTCCCGTCTTCGCCGTGATGATATAGAACAATTCAGAATTGCTATGACCAATAAACTTTTGAGAGCTTGACTCCTGGAAGTTGAAAACCTTCTTTGCGTTGTCTCTATTGTCAGCCACACAGAAATTCCTCTGTTCCAGAACACCATCCATTTGACCGATGTTGTAAGAGAAGAACAATGTTGGAGCAAGACGTTTTGTCACCTCATCTAGCTGATCTGTAGTAAGTTCGTTGATAAGATCTGGCAATTTCTTGTCGTACCATCCATTCACGGCCGAATTTCTGCGGCACATCAAGCCAAACGCTTTGTATGCGAAATTCAGAATATCGTCGATTGTCTTCTCAGCGCTGCGTTCTGTATTGATGAAGAACTTAGATTTCAGAGTTGCCTCGCCATTTTCATCCAATGCCTCCACAATATAGTTGGCAGACTTCAAATCTGGCTCAATCTGATTCTTCATTGTATGGAAGAAATCAGTCAACGCTTCTGTAGTAGGCACACGCACATTGCCAGAAACGGTCTCTTTGTCTGGAGTAATCAGTTTCTCATAATACTCAGCGAACAAGTTGTCTCGTTTCCAACCGTCGCCATTCGCAAATTCACAAATATTTGGCAAGTAGACGGAAGTGATGTCCTCCTTCTTTGCTCTGAATGTCTCTGCAAGATTCTTGAAACTCTGTTTTGGCCCCTTCTCGCTCAACAATGCAGTCTTTGCGGCTTCCGACAACGCTCTCAAATGACGTGCCACAACGTCCAAGAATCCGTTTTCACCGTAGCAGAATGATTTGATCAACTCAAAGATCTTGTTCTCAATCAAGATTTCTCGTTTAAGCTCCAATCCTCTCTTGTAGACGCTGTAAACATTGGCTATGTCGTCGGCGTTGTTGTTGATGTGAACCATCTCAAGGAAAGTTCTCTCCTCAGCTTTCTCTCTTGCTGAATCAAGGTCACTTTTCTCCTTGCTGCTTGACGATTTCTCATATTTAGTGTTCTGACGGTTCAATTCGCTCTTTGTCTGCAAGTGCGACGCATAATCTGCGATGATTGAATCCTGAATCATATCCTTGTCCTTGTCGTAGTGGTTGAACAAAGATGTACACTCTTCATCAAGTCGCTCGACAGCTGCAATTGTATTCTGAAGTCCGATTTCTGTAACCAAATCCTCGACACATGACCAAATTTTCTGCTCAAGTGCATCTTGTGTCGACTTCTGCAATGCGTCGTTGTCCTGATCTTCAATCACGTCGGCTAGACTCTGAGTCGTCTTCTTGACTGCAGAATTCATCTTGCCGGCATCAAACTTGTCCACTCGTTTGTCGCCCTCTATCACACCTGCTCGCGACTCTGAGAAGTTAGTCTTGATAGCCTGAGTCATCTGATTGCGGATTTCGCTGAAATAGTTGTTATCTCCATCAGGATTAAGCACATAGGCATTGATAGTGTCCTTGATTAGATTCTCGACAACTTTATTCAAGTCCACTTTATTTGCCTTGTCGTTGACTGACTTTCCAAGGATACAGTGTTCAAGCAAATCAGCCTGAATACGGCATTTCATATAGTCGTCGAAATCAGTGCTTGGCTTCTTCAACGCCACATATCCCATCGGAAGTAGGAAATTCTTCTCAGTGCCAGGAGCCACCTCTCCGTCGCGAGTGTTATCCATGAACGACTCAAAACCTCTTGCACCTGGGCCATCGTGAAGATAACATAGAAGTTCAGCTGTATTCGAATACATGCTGTCAAGATTACCTAGGTTGTTGCCAGCCTCTGTCTGGAAATCAACAGGAATCAAGGCTTCAAATGGTCTGTATGGTAGCGACGTGTTGATGCGCGAATAACGGTCGTTCAATGCGAGACGGTGGAACAAAGTGGCTGTCTCTGGCTTCTTCGACCATGCCATCTCCGCCTCCAACTCTGACATAACGGCAAACGCATTGCGTGGATACTTCTCATTGCGTCCGTTGTGGTCGATATACCACTGCGGCATATACATTGTAAGGATAACCTTTGGATCTGCTTCGTCGATTGTTGCCTTGTGCATCATGTTCACGAAATACAACACATCGTTGATGATACCTGAACCTGTGCCTCCCAAACTTGAACAAACGACCCAGTAGCATACCGTGTTGTTGTCGGCAGCGTTGTCCTCTATCTTATTCAAATCCTGAATATTCTTCACAAGTTTCTCACAAAACTGATCGGCAAGACGGGCGAATGCGGTACGTGATTTCAAACGAAATGCTCCGGCTCCAAATTTCAAAGCTCGGTTATCCATGTGCATAGCCACCTCGTCATCACAAGCCTCTATGATACGCTTGTTGATCTGGATCTCCTGCGCCGCCTTAGCCTTTTGGTAGATGACGTAAGGATTCTGGGTTCCAAGGTTTATAAGCTCATTCGTGGAAAGCATTTTCACACGTCCGTTCTCATATTTAGTACGGAATTTTTCATTAAGGTTGTCAATGTCTCCGGCGTCAGTGTCGATGAACATAAAACGATAGTTGTCATTCATCACGTCAACCTTACTACGGTTGCCACTGACATTCTGAAGGCTTTCATACACCTTCATCTTGATTAGAGCCACAGTCTTCGAGCCTGCACCTCCACAGCCGATAAAAATATGTTTTCTTGCCATATATTATGTGTATTTTTTTCTAATTAATTTTTATTTAGCATTTTGCTTTTATAATTCCTAATTTTCCTCACACGTTTCCATCAATATCAAGATTGATGTCTTTTCCTCCACGCGGATCCCTGATCTGCAAAGGAATCGTAGTGGAATATTTGATGGTTGATGAGCCGCCCGACGTGTAGTCGTCACCTCCGTTCAAACTGTATTCCTGTGAATTGGTGACAGTAACTTCATATTTTGGCTCGATGCTCCAATGAAGAATCGGAACAAATAGTTTTGCTATATATTTCTTCTGTTTGAAGACGACGTTGCATTCCGCTTTCTCCACATCAATTGTGAGATTGCTCACACGTCCGTTGATCTCCTCTGTGCAGATTTTTTTAGTTCCCTGAGTGAGTATGTATTCACCGCGAAGTTTATACTTGTCGCTGCAATTACGCTTAATGCAATAAATCACACTTAATATGTAGATAATAATAAGTATCCACATTATACAATACCATTTGAATGCCATCGGATGACAGAACACATTTTCCTGTGGCAACTCTATGCTTGCCTCAATTGTTTGGTTATCCTTACCCATCAGTTTGATCAACTCAGCCTCGTATGGCACTTTGAATGAGATGTGAGCCTTCAATCTTCCGTTAGGTTTCTCAAAGTGTGGATTAAAGAGATTCTCATCGTTTCCACGGATCTGCGCAATATTGACAAATGACTCTTCACTTCCGTCGCTACTCATCAAATGAGGCAGTTTCAACTCCGGATGATCCTCACACTCATCTTCATCAGCCATCACAAGATGCATTCTGCGGTCGGTGATGGAAATGGAGTCGAGAGTAATCGCGTCGAACACATCGTTTGGAACCCACGACATTGTCATCGACATATGTCCGTCTATATCCACGTCGACGGAATTGATAGTTGCTCCAGCCTCCTGGGTCATCTTGCCAATCAAAAACTGTTTGAATTTTTCAAGTGCGATGTCATTCTTCATCTGGTCAAACCAGCTTTGCAAAGCCTGTTCGTTTGAAACAGGAATAGTCTGAGGCTTAAACATGGAGAAAGCATTCATTATATCATCAGTGCTCGTCTCCCCACTACCCATCTTTGGCAATTCCAAAGCCACAAGTTTGATATTTTTTCCTGCCAATTCCTTTTCGATTCTCGAACGGTAATCATCCAGACGAAGTTTCTTTGGATGTCCGGCGACGGGATCATTAAGAAAATCGGTGATAAGAAACACAAATTTCAGATTATTTCTGCCAGTGCGTGTAAGGTCTTTTTCAAGATACTCAAGCATATTGAGCAGGTCTGTATAGGCAGTGAATTTTTTTCTTTCTTCAGCCGACGCTGGTTTGTCATACACACGGTCGGCATAGCTGACAAGGCTCTGTCTCATTGCTGAATTCACGATTCCGAAACCGTTTGGCTCATTCTTTGCCTCACCTCCAAACTTGATGACTGATACATAATCACCATCCTGAACGGAGCGAAAAAAACTTTTTAGAGCAGGAACTACGATTTTTTCATATTTGTTCATTGTTCCAGACACATCGATAGCGAAGATATAATCTGCGTGTTCATTTTTAAGTTCTTCGCCGAATTTCTTCATTAGTTCAGGAAAATCATTTGCCAACGCATCGAAAGCACGGTTGTCTTGTGCGGTAGACGTTGCAAATCCAAGCATCAGCAACAGAACAGATATGTATAATCTAATCAATTTCATTTATCGGTTATTCTAAATAATTCAAAAATCCTTTCATTTAATTGACCATCTTTTTACAGATGATACAAACAACTCTTAAAAATAGTATAAAAAATAATCTCCTACACAACATCATCATAATTTTTATTCACAATTAACATATTTTATGGATTTGCAAATCCACAAATGTCACGTCAGACTAAATACATTCCGTCGCAAATATTAATCTATTTTTTGCTTTCTTCTTGGTTTATTTTGAAAAGGACAGGCAATGTAAATTTAGTACGAACGGTATCACCCATCTGTGTGCCAGGCTTCCACTTTGGCATCATGCTCACAACACGTACTGCCTCTTCATCCAAAGCTGGATGGACACCTCGTACGACTTCAACATCTGTGATAGTGCCATCTTTTTCAACTGTAAATTTTACAATAACTCTACCTTGAATACTTGAATCTTGTGCTGCCTTGGGATAAACCAAATTAGACTTTAGAAATTCCATCAGGGCTTTCTGTCCCCCTGGAAATTCAGGACGCCGTTCAACAATTATACCCATTAAATCTTCATCATCATCATCAGTATCAGAAGCGGATATTGTCATTGAATCTCCACGATTAGTATTCTCCGTTTCATTGCTGGCTGCGACACTTGAAGCCAACGTCATCACCGTCGCCAAGCCAACAATCTTCACCGCTTTGCCTGCCATCTTGCGTATATTCAGCTGATTCTCAATATATCGCATCTCAGATTCACACACAGGACATGTACCCATACAATCGCCTTCGTGAGTACACACTCTTGGTTCGTATGGGATTTCATTGGCATCCGCAATCTGTTTGCGGATGGATTTTAATGTCTCACATGTTTGTTTTCCTTTGTACATAGATAATTAATTCAATCAAAATAAAAAAAGACAGGTAATCTGAACCTAGACCTAAATGGTCTGCCTTCATTATTCAGTGATGGCTTAAATTTATTCATTTTTTGAATAATAAAAATTGCTTCTCCATCCAATATAGGATCTATACCTTGTACGACTTCAATGTCTGATATCGAGCCATCTCGTTCCACAACAAATTCAACAATCACTGTCCCATGTTTACCTGTAATATGTTTTTTGGGGGAATAAACTAAATCAGATGCAAGTCTATCTAATTTTATATCCTTACCATTTGATTTTCGTATATTCAGCTGATTCTCGATATAACGCATCTCCGACTCACACGCAGGACATGTGCCCATACAGTCGCCTTGATGTGTACACACCACTGGCTCGTATGGGATTTCATTTGCATCCGCTATCTTCTTACGGATTGCTTTCAATGTCTCACATTTATGTTTCCCTTGGTACATAGGCTTCAATTGTTTCGTCCGACGGAATATATTCCGTCGCTTTAAATTAATTGATATTGCAAAAATAGGATTATTGATGAATTATGAAAACTTTCAACATACAATATGGCATGACAAAGGTTCTTTTTAGTGGTTTATGGCTGATTATCAAGGCTCTTTTTACTTCATAAAAATCTCCTAAAACTTTATCTCTATGTATTTTAATATATCTGCTCGCCCTCTGGGCTCGCAAAAGAGAGTGAGTTAGGGCGTTCCGCCCTTAACAATCCTCAATTTTTACTAATAAACCTATTTTATGCATAAATTTTATTGTGATTAATTTCATCGAGTTGACGCAAAATAAACAAAAAAGGAGACGCTGCATAGCAACGTCTCCAATTATTAATTCTAAACTCTTAATTCTTAATTAAGAATTACTGCTGTGTCTCTTTCAAGATAACATCGTGCGCACCACCCTCGATGATTGATGTAGACGACACAAGTGTGATCTTTGCATTCTTCTGTAGCTCTGGGATTGTGATTGCTCCACATGAACACATTGTTGCGATTATCTTACCTAGTGTGACACGCAAATTGTCTTTCATCTTACCTGCGTATGGAACGTAGCTGTCGACACCTTCCTCAAACTTAAGTGCTGCTGCACCTCCCATATCGTAACGCTGCCAGTTCTTAGCTCGGTTTGAACCCTCACCCCAGTACTCCTTTACAATACGATTGCCGATTGTAAGTTTCTTTGTTGGAGACTCGTCAAAACGCGCGAAGTAACGACCCATCATCAAGAAGTCTGCTCCCATTGCTAGGGCTAGAACCATGTGATAATCATGCACTAGACCACCGTCTGAACAAACTGGGACATAAATACCTGTCTCCTTGAAATACTCGTCACGAGCACGGCAAACATCGATAAGCGCTGTTGCCTGGCCACGACCAATACCCTTCTGCTCACGTGTGATACAGATTGAACCTCCTCCGATACCAACTTTGATAAAGTCTGCACCTGCTTCAACCAAATATCTGAAGCCTTCTGCGTCTACTACGTTTCCAGCACCTACTTTTACTGAATCTCCGTACTGAGAACGAATCCATGCGATTGTATCTTTCTGCCACTCTGAGAATCCATCTGATGAGTCGATACAAAGGACATCTGCTCCAGCCTCTACCAATGCTGGCACTCTCTCTTTGTAATCACGAGAGTTGATACCTGCTCCGACAAGAAGCTTCTTGTCGCCATCCGACAACTCGTTTGGATTTTCACGATGAGAATCATAATCCTTTCTGAAAACGAAATACATAAGTTTCTGATTATCATCGATAATTGGCAATGTATTCAATTTCTGCTCCCAAATGATCTTGTTTGCCTCAGAAAGTGTCATTCCATACTTTCCTACAACCAACTTCTCAAATGGAGTCATATAATTTTTCACTGGATTTGAAAGGTCTTCCTTATCAGCACGATAATCACGGCTTGTAAGGATTCCAAGCAACTGTCCGTTTGGAGTACCGTCACTTGTCACACCAATTGTTGAGTGACCTGTTGTCTCGATCAATGCCAAAGCGTCAGCAAGTGTGCTGTCTGGCTTTAGGTTAGAATCCGACACTACAAAACCTGCCTTGAAATTCTTCACCTTTCTTACCATATCAGCCTGAGATGCGATTGGCTGTGAACCAAATATAAACGATAGTCCACCATTGTGAGCCAACTCAATCGCCAATCCTGAATCAGATACGGCCTGCATAATAGCTGACACGAAAGGGATGTTAAGAGTAATCTTTGATGTCTCCCCCTTCTTGAATTTTACTAATGGTGTCTTCAAAGACACATTTGTAGGCAGACACTCCTTTGTCGTAAGTCCTGGTATCAATAGGTACTCACCGAATGTTCTGCTGACTTCATTTACAAATATTGCCATCGTTATATACTTTTATCTTATTTCTCTAAACATTTTGGCAAAGGTAATGCTTTTTAACAACTTTTAAGCATTTTTCCGCCGTTAATTGCTGTAAAAATGTGACACTGGAAGCATAAACTTCAAAACCAACGCCAAATTCTGCGTGCTGGCTCTTTGAAAGAGTTCCATCTTTCCACACTCATACAAATCATGTGTACCGTAATTCCAACGTATCTCCAACATCGGATGTGCCTTTTCCAAATGCAAATCAAAACCTACAGCCGCACATAGCGAAAGGTCAAATTTGCTGGTCTCTATATCCGGATTGACGCGGGGGTCTCTCAACGTCAGCGTCTGCCTCTGCAATTCTGTGACGACTGTTTCATCTTTCTCCTTTATCAAGAAACTGACTTGTGGTCCGAAATTGACGTAGGCTCTTGCCTTTCTGCCAAAATATATATGTGCAAGCAAAGGAATGTCGATATATGTCAACTCTCTGTCCAAATCAACACCATTGAAATCGACTTCATCCGCGCCAACCAATCTCTCCGTCTGTCCATTTCTTGCTCTAAATTGTTCACACCAACCTTTTTGTGTAAGATTGCATTCCAAAAACACTCCGAAATGGTTTTGGGCAATATAAAGAGCATTCACTCCTGCTGTCATACCACGTTGATTGAAAAGAGACTGGTCTCCTATCATGCTGGTGTATGAAGTGTTGTTGTGCAGGAATCTCACTTGCGACATATTCACACCACCCGACACGCCGACCGCAACTTCCTGTTCGAAACTGCGTCTCTCCTGTGCCGACGTCGCGCACACACACGTCGCAGCAAGCAATGATGAAACTATGATTTTGGCTACTCTCATATTTTATTTGGCAAACATTTTGCAGCCGTTAGTCTCGCTGTTCTCTATGATGAAATGACGTGAATTGATAAATCCTCCCGTCTCTCCCACTCTGTTGAATTTGAAATCAGATTGCAATGTAGACGGTGCGATCTTGTCCAACGCCCACTCGAAATCGTGTCCATATTTCTGCATCGACTCACAGAAATACATCATCATATCGTATCCGAGGATAGCGTACATAGGATGCGAATTCGTAGGCTCAGCATTGTAATATGAACGATATTTTTTCAAGAATTTGATTGTTTCCTCGCTCTTGAAATCGATAAAGAACGGTGATGTAAAATATGTGTCGTAATGGAACAACTCCTTGCTGATACTGTTGTAGTTCTGCCATTCATTAAAGCCAAACACTGCAATTTCAGTATCTTTAGCCTTCAACATGTTGATAATAGGAAGAATCTGATTCAACGCCACCTGGTTTGTTGTGACTGGGAATATCAAATTCTTTTTCTTCTTATCTACCGTCTTCTTCAACTCTGTATAATTAGAGAATACAACATCCTTATTCTTGACTCCCATCGCATCTAGAGTGAACTTCAATGTATCTGCCCACACTGCCTTGTCATTATATTTAGGATCAGAGAACGACACAATAACCACATTGTAGTCCTTGAAATTCTGGGCAATCTGCAAAGCCACGTCGGCCGCGCTTTCATTCTGAGGTGCGTTAATCTGGAAAATACTTGAATTACTCTTTACCTCATCTGATTTAGAAGTGAACGGAATAACAAGCTTCACATTGTTTGCCAATGCGAAATCCGCCATGGTCTTGATCTGCGACTGATATGCAGGTCCGATGATGAAATCCATACTCTTCAGCTCGTTATATGACACAAGTGTCTGAGCCTCCGCATCAGTCTTTCCTGAATCATAAACACGAAGATTGATGTTCAAACCTGTTTTACGCAATGTGTCTGCGGCAAGAAGCATACCATTATAGAATTCTATAAACTTCTCAGTGTTTGCATCTATCTTGCTGGTTTCAGTCACTTTAGCAAAATTCCAAGGCAATGCGAGAGCACATTCGATTGAAGTCTTAGGTTCTGAATTAAACACTTTTTCAAGCGATGTGCTGATTGAATCCGCAGTATTAATCTCGGCTACTTCTGTTGCATTCAATGGAATTCTCAATATCTTGCCTGCCATCAAACCGTTAGCAACATCTGGATTTGCTTTAATCAAATCCTCCTGAGTGATCTGATACTGTTTGCAGATTCCGAATATAGTCTCCTCCTGCTTGACAATATGAATCTTATGCGACGGTGCCTGATTCTGCTCCGGTTCGACGAATGAGTTGCTCTGGAACACAGGTGGAATGATAAGCATCTTACCCTCCTGAAGTTCTGTATCTATTCCTGGATTTCTCGACACCAAAGCATCCTGGCTGATGCCATATTGTTTGGAGATGCTGTAGACTGTCTCTCCCTTCTTAACAATATGAGTCTTTAACTCACTCTTCTTAGTAGTGTTTTCTACAGGAGCGGAAGTGTTAGCGTAAGTAGGCGGGATAATAAGAATCTGTCCAATCTTCACACCTTCCTTAGCATCAGGATTAAGTTTCACAATCTCATCCGCAGCCACGTTGTGCTGTTTGCTGATACTGTAAAGAGTCTCCCCTTTCTTCACCTCATGAGCTGTGAAGTTGGGGCGTTTTGCCTCTGTATTAGCTGTCGATGGAGCTGGAGTTGTAGCAGGTGTAGTCTGTGCTTTATCGGCAGGTTTGGTCACTACAGGAGCAGGTGTATTCTTAACTGGTTCGGAAGCCTCCTTTTCTGCCTTGTTGCGACGAGCCACAAGCTCCTTCTTCTGTGGAATACGAATATTTGTTCCTTCGATCAGTCCACGTGTTTTCAACGAAGGATTAGCCTCATAAAGGTCATCATAAGTCAAACCGTATTTCTGCTTAAGTGAAAACAGAGTCTCACTCTTCTGCACTTTATGCATCACACCCTGAGTATTCTTCTTTGGAATAAGCAAATGCTCGCCTTCCTTCAGACCATTTTTAGTCTGAGGGTTAGCCTCTTGTATCTCAGCTTGAGTGACACCGAACTTCTTGGAAATCGAATAGAAACCTTCGCTCTTTGCCACCGAATATTCATAATATGGTTTGCCCCCTACGATCTTAGTCGGATATTCTCCAGCCAACACCATAGAGACAGACAATGATGCAAGTATGCTCGCAAAAAATCTTCCAGTCATATAAATACAAGTTTATATTTTCGCAAAATTAGCAAAAAGTTTTGAAAATGCGAAATGCAGAATGGAAAATGAAAAATCGATGTACACTTCTTTTTCTTAATGACTAGTTGAAGTGTCAGCACCTGTTATTCCTGCTTTCGTGTAACAAAATGGGTATATACTACAGCTGTCACAATAAATTTTTATTTTCTTACAAAACAATAAATTCAAACAATATTCGTTTCATATCATGAAAGAGACTAAAATAGGTTCTATGAAAAAAAAATTACACTTTATTGAAAGTGTTGTGAGAGTTAGTTTTTAGAGGATATAAACAAATAGGGGGAATTATAATAGACGCGTCACCATCCTATATAATTATGAATTCAGACAACTCCACTGTCACGCAATCCACACTTTCTGATTATTAATTAAATTATGTCTGTATGGGATTGCAACAGACAAGCGAAAAAACTATGGGAAAAAATATTTTTATTTGGGGCATATTTTGTGTCCTATCAGCAGTTTTGTTTTCCTCGTGTAACAAAGAAGATGAGGAAATCGACAATGGTTATACTGAAAGTGTAACAAAAAAGCAAAAGCATCTTGTATCTACAACGTTTTATTCGACAGACGAATTGACAAACACAACATAAATAATTTTACAGATGGGAAACCATCAAAAATAATAAGCACCCAAGAATTTATTTGGGAGTAGTTCAAACTTAAAGCACAAGAGCTCGGTGCAATCACCGGCTCTTACTATCAAACAATTCATCACCTATCTTAATAATCTATCAATCAACAAAATCTACACTTTTTCAAAAAAAATATCCTTTTTATGTTGTCATATCAACAAAAAGCACTAATTTTGCATTCGCAAATGAGAAATATTGCAATCGAGATGTAGCGCAGTCCGGTTAGCGCATCTGGTTTGGGACCAGAGGGTCGGGGGTTCGAATCCCTTCATCTCGACAAAAGGAGAATCAATTTGGTTCTCCTTTTTTTTGACACTATAGCGATTCGTTTTGCAAAGAATTCCAACGAAAATAACATTCCACGGTTCGGATTACCAACCGTGGAATGCTGATACCCAGGCCAATGTTGGCTTAATGTCGAAGACATTTGAGCTACGTGACCGATGATTCGAACACAAAAAAAAGAGAGACGTCGCATCCGCAACGTCTTTCAAAACATTTCAAATAAAACCTATATTATAGGTTGCTAATTTCTTTCTGAATAGCGTCAGCTTTAGCACCCTGGTTTAGCTGCATATATACGCTACGAAGCATCTGCAAGTTACCAATATTCTTAGCATCGATCGCACGAGCCTTCTCCAATGGTTCTACAGCCTTCTGGAACTCAGCCTTTGCTGTCTTTACAGCAGCGTCATATTTAGCCTTCTGCTTTACAGGAATCTTGCCAGCCTCATTGTAAAGATCCTGTCCCTTCATCATGTAGACAGCACCGATGCCAGAATAAGCCTCGAAGTTGTTTGCATCTACTGTAAGAGCGGAATTGAATGCACTGATTGCCTTGTCATACTCTTTAGCCTGCATCAAAGAGTTACCCTTTACAACATGATACTGAACCTCCTTAGGATTCTTTGCGATTGCCTCATCAAGATACTTCACTGCCTCATCCACTTTCTTAGTCGAAATGTAGTAGTTGATAAGAGAGCCAAACAAGAACTTGTTGTTAGGATCCTTTGCTATACCCTCCTTCAATGTGTTTACAGCCTTAACGGTATCTCCATTAGCGATATAAGACTGGTATAGCCAATCATACATCTTTGAGGCCTCCTTATGGTCGACATTCTTGAAATCCTCCATCATTGTGATAGCTTCTTTCTTTTTCAAATCCTCATCAAGCAAAGCTGCGTTGATTGTGAAGAAATAAATGTCGTTGTAAATGGAATCCTTTGGAGTTCCTGCCATTGCTGGTGAATTAGGGATCTCCATATACTTTGTCCACAAAGCGACAGCACCCTTATAATCCTGTGAAGTGTAGCAATTGTTACCCTCACCGATCAAATACTCCTGCAATTTGCTAAGTTTGCTCTTAATCTCCTTTGTGTAAGCAGGCTTAACCTTACCTTTCTCATTTGGTTTCTGGTCCAAATCCCAAGCCTTGAAGTAAGCGTCTGTTGCCTTTAGCAAATTGTCTTTTACTCCCTGTGGATCTTTCTTGCCGTTCTTAGCAATATCCTCATAAGTCAAAAAATATGTCTTACCTGCCAAGTTGAATGTCTTTGCCTGATTTGCAGTCTCAGGATGTGTCATCGCAGGCTCAATGTTCTTTTTAGCCTCTGCCAAATCCATTGGCTCATACAAAGCGTTATCAGTCGCTTTTAGGTTTGCTTTCTGTGCGAATGCGCTCATTGATAGAGCCACCATCGCTGCCGCAATTGAATATTTCTTCATTTTCTTTTATAAATTATCAATTAAACTTTGCAAAGTTATCGCTATTTTACGACTTTGCATAAATTATTTTAATGTTGTGTGACAACAAATCAAAAATGTAATATGGGGCAGGTATAAAACCTACCCCTACAAAATTATTTCTCTGTTGGTGTCTCAACACTAGTGTTGTCCACTACTTCTCCACCCTCAACATTTGGTGTTTCTCCTTCTACTTCAGGATTCTCCTCTTCTTCCTCAGCGGAAACCTTACATACAGAAGCGATAACATCATTTTTCTTTGTCAAGTTGATCAAGCGAACACCTTGAGCTGCACGACCAAGTACTCTTGTGCCAGCAATCTTCAATCTGATTGCTATACCAGACGTGTTGATGATCATTAGGTCGTTGTCGTCTGTAACAGCCTGGATCGCAACAAGTTTACCAGTCTTTTCTGTCACATTCAATGTTCTGACACCCTTTGCTCCACGCTTAGTGATACGATATAGTGTAGCTGGATTACCGTCTTCATCCATGATGATATTGCCGTTCTCATCACGATCGTCAAGGTAAGATCGTTTACCGAATCCATTTTCTGAAACGACGAGCAATGTCTCTGGCGAGTTTTTCTCCACACATACCATACCTACCACTCTATCTGTTGGATCATCCTCATCAAGTGTCATACCACGCACTCCAGTAGCGGTTCTTCCAAGTGGACGTAAGTCTCCTGAATCCTCTCTGAAACGGACAGCACGACCGTTACGGCTGGCGATTATAACATCACTCTTTCCATCTGTCAACGATACGTTGATCACCTCGTCGTCTTCACGGATTGTGATCGCGTTGACTCCATTTGTACGAGGACGTGAATACTGCTCAAGCAATGTCCTCTTCACTACACCCTGCTTTGTACAGAAGATCAAATAGTGTGAGTTGACATACTCTTTGTCGTTCAAGCCACGCACCTTAACAAATGCGTTGATTCTGTCGTCGGAATCAAGCTGGATAAGGTTCTGCAATGCTCTACCCTTAGAATTCTTGGCTCCAGGTTGAATCTCATATACACGAAGCCAGTAGCAGCGTCCTTTCTGAGAGAACAACAACAATGTGTCGTGCATTGATGCCTGATAGATATATTCGATGAAGTCCTCATCTCTTGAATTACTTGCCTTAGATCCGACACCTCCTCTACCCTGTGTCTTATACTCCACAAGCGGAGTAGACTTAACGTATCCAAGATGCGAGATTGTGATGACCATCTCGTCGTCGGCATAGAAATCCTCCGGATTGAATGAGGCTCCTGCATAATCAATCTCTGTGCGTCTCTCGTCGCCATATTTCTCTTTGATCTCGATAAGCTCTGCCTTGATGATGTCACGACGCAACTCCTCACTTGCCAAAACGGCCTCCAAATGTGCGATCAACTTCATCACCTCATCATATTCAGCTTTCAACTTGTCGATTTCCAAGCCTGTCAACGCTCTCAAACGCATCTCAACGATATCCTTTGCCTGGATTTCATCAAGAGGCTCTGGAAGTTCAACCTGTAGTCGCTGGATTGCGATCGCTGCAGTCTCACTGCTTCGGATGATGCTGATCACCTGCTCGATATTGTCGACGGCGATAATTCTACCCTTCAAAATATGAGCTCTCTTCTGAGCCTCTTTAAGTTCAAATTGTGTACGACGTGTGACAACTTCCATTCTGAACTTAGCAAACTCAGAGATCTGATCCTTCAATGTAAGCAGACGTGGACGTCCATTGACCAAAGCAATGCTGTTAACGCTGAATGAGCTCTGTAGCTGACTCATCTTCATCAGCTTATTGAGCACCACATTTGAGTTGGCGTCTCTTTTGATGTCGATAACTATACGTGTTCCGACCTCACCATCCGACTCATCGTTGATGTTTGAGATACCTTCTATCTTGCCATCCTTCACCAAGTCGGCAATCTGCTCGATCAACTCACGTTTGTTCACCTGGTAAGGAATCTCTGTAACAACAATTTTCTCACGGTTGTCCTCAGTCTCGATCTCTGTGCGCGACTTGATGATGATACGTCCACGACCAGTAAGATATGCGTCTTTGACACCATCATATCCACAGATAATACCACCTGTTGGGAAATCAGGAGCCTTGATGATCTTGATCAAGTCTTCCGGATCAATGTCAGGATTTTCAACATAGGCGACAACAGCGTCAAGAGTGTCACTCAAGTTGTGAGTCGGCATATTAGTAGCCATACCGACGGCGATTCCCGAAGCTCCGTTGATAATCAAGTTAGGAATACGAGTAGGAAGAACTGTTGGTTCCTGATACTCACCGTCGAAATTGTCCACAAAATCGACTGTATCCTTCTCTATATCCACAAGCATAGTGTCGGAAATCTTGTCGAGACGAGCCTCAGTGTAACGCATTGCGGCTGGTCCATCACCGTCGACACTACCAAAGTTTCCTTGTTTGTCGACAAGAGTGTAACGCATATTCCACTCCTGCGCCATTCTCACAAGTGCTCCATACACAGAACTGTCGCCATGAGGGTGGTACTTACCCATTACCTCACCCACGATACGTGCACACTTCTTTGTCGGTTTGTCATGTGTAATGTTAAGCTCATTCATACCGTACATCACACGGCGGTGAACTGGTTTGAAACCGTCACGCACGTCTGGCAAGGCACGAGCAACAATAACGGACATAGCATAGTCAATATACGACGTACGCATTTCGTCGTCAATATTGACTGGGATTATTCTACCGTCTGCCATAATTCTTTGTTATATTTTATTTTTGTTTTTTTCATTTCATTTGTAGAGACGCATGGACTTACGTCTCCACGGACGTGCGTCTCCACGCAAATAATATTGTAAAAATAGTACATTTTGCCGACATACGCAATTTTTCGCACAAAAATACGTCTATTTTCGACGCAAGATTAAAAACCCACCCCCTGTCGGTGGCGAATACAGAATCCGACAGAGGGGAAATATGTGTGTTTTTTGAGGGGACAAGTTATACTTAAAAATCCCCAGACCATCCATGACCTAAATCCCAATGCTCATCATAAACGAATTCGAAGTATGGAAGAGCAAACTCTTTCTCAATCATAGAATAAAGTTCAGACTCTATTGGTTTTGCCCACTGTCCTACAAAAACGATGAATTTATCTATATTCCAGGCAACTCTTCCTCTTGGAACTTGAGTATAATCTCCTTTGAATTTAGTTGTCTCATGTTTTGCTTGCGCTTTGAAATATTCCTTGGCCCAAACTTGACGATGCAAATGAGGATAATTGATGAATGGCAAACCCTTGTCTGCAGCTTCTTCCACCTGTTTAGGAGTAAGTTCCTGTTTACAGACACCAAAAAATGATTTGTCTTCCATGTCATACCAAAATATTCCAACCTGCGGCATCGGTTCATCCAATGCACGCATTGCATCCATTTGTTTCTGAATTTCTTCTTCTGACATATCTGTATATTTTACTTGAAATAATAAAATGAATTTTGGAGATGTTACATGGTTTCAAAAACTCAAAATGCCCGTGTATTACGATCTCTTCTTAACAATTTCTATCACTTCCTGAAAAGCTTTGTGGTATCTATCCTGCTCATCGGCAGTCAATTTAGATTTCACCTTCTCAAACTCATCCTTAACATTAGAAAGCTGTGTCAAAACCTTATGTTGGCTTACTCCGGGGATTGCCTCGGCGTCTTTCTTAACCTTTCTCAACTTCTCCATAATCGGAGCGAAAGTGGTACTCTCCTTCTCTACCTTTACAGACTCTTCTTTCTTAGTCTCCACAGTTTTCGTTTCAACTTTCTTTTCTGAGTTTACTGTTGTTGTTTCTATCTCTACTGGTGGTTCTGACGATACGAAAAAAGCAGCACCTGCACCTATAACAGCAACTAAAATAAGTGGCCATTTTAATTTCTTTAGCAAAGACGGCTTAGCAGCGTCTTTTTTATCATTCTGATTTAAGTTGTCTGAGTCGCTTGAATCGTCATGTATGATTATAGCACCGTCGTCTTCATATTTGACATAGTAGACTGTATTGTTCTCTTCAAATACTTCAAGAATGCCTTTATTCAATCTATCCAATGCATCGCTTTTGAATTTATCTCGCATCGTTGCGACATCTTCTGAATCATAAGCAACACTATTGTTTTTCTCGCGTCGACAAATATCTTTCACAAAAAACTCTGTCATCACGACATTTCTGCTGTCGCCGAATTTATCGGAAAGATAAGTGATTTCCAAATCACTTTGACTTAGAATTTTCTCTATTCGATAAGCACCTCCCTTAAGAAGTGTGTCTTGTTGTAGCGCTTGCATATTCATAGACAAATGTTTTTTTGATGACGGCATTGATTAATTTCCTACAAATCTAACAAATAGTTGCTAAATTGTTAATCACACAAAACAAAAAAGACGTGAACCTTCACGTCTTTTAGAATTATAAATGCATAATCAGCTATTCAGCGTTACGCTTTTTTATTTAGCAAATAAGCATATTGCTCTTTCAGTGTCTCAACCTCTTTCTGGATTGTAAACAATGTTACGACTCTACTTCTTGCGTTCTCCGACAACTGTTTGCGCAACTCGTCATTCTGAAGCAATCTGTCTACCGCAGCTGCGTATGCCACAACATCTCTGTTGGGAACCTCAAGACCGGTCTCTCCATTCGGGCAAACCCAGTTCACACCACTGCCCTCAATTGTGTATGTCACCGCTGGCGTGCCACAATACATTGCCTCAGCAAGTGTTAGGCCGAATCCTTCTGCCTTAGTGTACGACGGGAATGCAAAGACATCCGCCGCATGATAATAGCAACGCAAGTCGGAATCATTCATTCTGCCCAAGAAATGGATTCTGTCTGAGAATTTAGCCAACTGCATCATCTCGTCTGTTGTCGGTCCATCACCTCCTACATAGATCACGCAATCCGATTTGATCAACTTCTCCGCTTCAATCAAATCCTCCAAACCTTTATGACGAACGTGTCTTCCAGCATGGAACACAATTTTTTTGCCATTAGCTGCCTGCTTGATTTTTTCCACTTTTTCCTGCTCGCCTGGCTGAAGATCATACTTAGTGATGTCGATAGCGCTTGCAAGCACCACCGTCTTATCCTGGAAATCTTTCAATACAGGAGACGATTTCTTATAGTTTTCAGAAGTCGTGGCAATCATATCAGCTCTCTCAAGCATCTTTCTCTCAATGCCTTTGATAAACTGATACATCACTTTCTGTGCAGTGACATCAAGATGATAATGGACATAGAGCTTTACATCATCCGGAATAAGTCTCAACATCAAAGCCATCACAAACGGATTCGGATGATGGAAATGAATAATATCAGGTTTCCACTCTACGATATACTTCTTGAGTAATTTATAATATGAAAAGGATAAACTCTGACGAAGCAACATCAAAAAAACTCCGGCTTTGCTTACCTTTACCCCATTATGTTCTTCTTCTTTATCCTCCTTATCTTCGCTGAATGCCACTACATGCACATCATATTCGTCTTTTATTCCTTCCGACAAATATTGGCAAGTGGCCTGCGTTCCTCCTACCAAAGGATAATAGTAATTAGATATTTGCAGAACTTTCATTATCTTTAACTAATGTTGGCTGTTCGTTTCAACAAGTTGCCTCCAACAAATTTTTGAGCAAATGTAGGTATATTTTTTTTCTACACAAAGAATATACCTACTAAATAGTCTGTTTATTCTATAATTTTTAGATTGTCCACCCATAGTTTATCACCTACAGCACCACAAAAAGCTCCTCCATACCCACTTGAGAAACGTATAATAATATGTGTGGGCATCTCATCAGGATCTGCATATTCCTTCTCTGAAATCTGCATTTTCTCTCCTTTGCTGTTGATTCCCCAATATGGATATTTGGGATAATCCACACCCATATAGTCCTGATAATTTGGCTCATTCGTAATGTCGCCATACTGAAGTGGAAGTTCAAAACCGTTTTGCCAATTGATCACACTCTCCTTGATCCTCATATAGGCTGTGGCTACTCTCTTGGCATGAAGTTTGCCACTCGCGTCTTCCCAACGTCTTTGAAGGACTACAGAGACCTCCGCTTCATTTTTTCCTTCAAGATCCATAGACTTCGAGACCGACTTATATTGTCTTTTTCCGCCCACCTTAGCCTTATAGTCGAACTTTATGGCTCTTGGTTTGGCTGTATAAGGCACTCCCTGCATCATATATTGCATAGGATTGTCGGAACTCTCAATCGGCTCAAGTAGAAAGCCCGTGAAGACGCTGCCTGATGCCATACACGTAAGGTTTACCATACCGAGCACTTTCACTTCCTCCAACTTGCTTTCTATCCTCAAGCAATAGCCATTGCCTCGTTTTTCAGGGTAGACGGTGGTGCTCGCCTTATCCACACTTGCCGCATGGATCAGGCTACTGGATGTTTCCCATGGAGAGTCGGTTCTCTTTCGTGGACCTGTTTCATTAATAGTGTCTGGTTTTCCGATTTCGTAGATTTGCCTGACATTTCCACCAATCAGAAAACTTTCTTTGATATTTCTCACCTGCCAACTGTCGAAATCAGAATACTTCAGCTGAGTGACTTTCAGCTGAGCCATCCCGACAAGTGCAGGAGCTAATAATAGTGTCGAAAAAATTCGTTTAACCATAAATTCTTTAACGATACGTTCGCTAAATTATACATTTTATCCAATTCTTCACATTTTTTGTCCATTTTTTCTATTATTACATGCTATTTTACTATAATTTTCTGATTGATAATATATAATACAATATAAAATCATTCAAATGCAGTTGATATAAATTCACAAAAAATCCGCAAAACATAAAATAAATTATTGTTTTGCGGATCAAATGTTTTATTAAAAGTCGACTACAAATTCAGTTTTTTTCTTTTATTCATAATATCTATCTTCTCATCAATGTGAAATGTCCTTCATACAGCTTATCAATCTCAGGAACATCAAGTATATACCAGTAGTCTGTAGACGGTAATTTTCTGCCATTATACTCACCACTCCATCCATCTGTGTTTCCTTTTTCCTTAAAAAGTAGTTTTCCAAATCTGTCGTAAATATACAACACTGAATTTGGATAATTTTCTATATTCTCGACTACCCAGTTTTCATCACCTTGGTAGAAATAAATTGGAAATTCTGGCTCAATAAATGGGACTCTGAACTGATAAGACGACGAGCATCCTAGACTATCAGAGACTTCAACATCATAAAATTTTCCGACGACTGCATTTTCAAGCAAGTTAGATATTGTCTTTCCATCTCCATTGTGATAATCAAAATAAAGTGTCTCATTAGTGTTCTCCACATTCATCTGATAAGTATGATTTCCAATTTCCTCATGAGATGAGATACGCGGAATCGGGGCTACTGTTACAGTAGCATTCACCTCTTCTGGGCAATTGTGACTATACGCCACAACATTATAAGTGATTGTCGACTCAGGAGTTAAATCGACAAACGATCCAACTTTATTCACAGAACTGTCGCCTTCAATTTTCCATTCGATTCTATCGTAAGCTCTTTCTGTGACTGCCTCCAAATGTGCAGCGTCTCCCTCACATATTGAAGCATCTTCCACACTCAAACCTACTGGCTGGACCACTTCTATCTCTTGTTCACTTCCTTTTTCTTCACAACCTAATTTTGAAATGGCCGACACTCGATATGTTGTATTGTCAGAAGGAGACACGACGATTTCGGAAACTCCTTCGTCTACTTTACTAAACTGTGATTCATTCTCTCCTTTGCTTGCCCATATAATACTTTCTGTGTATGGATAATTCGTTGCCAACGTCACATTTTCATCTTTACATATACGTGATTCTGACGCTGTAAGCTCAACATTTTTCACATGCTCTACATCGACTACGAATTTCTCTGAAAATGTAGGACAAACAAGTGGTTTAGCCCAAAACTCATAAGTAGTGGTCTCTGTAGGCACATCTTCAGCAGTCAACTCATTTTTTGCAAAATTCTCATTTTCATTTTTCTTCCATCCATAAGATGTACAATTCTCAGTAATAGAAGCGTTCAGCAAAACGGTTGTTCCTTCACAAACTTCTGTAGGAACATTTTCCAACAAAACTGATACCGGTTCTTCAACAAACAATGACACTTCATTAGAGACTGCACTTTGACAAGCCAATTCATCAGAAGATTCAACTATAAATGTAGCGGATTTAGTAGCTGTTATGTTTACCACATCTCCAGACTCTGCCATTTCAGAGAATTGTGATTCTCCATCATTCTTTTGTTTCCAAACCAACTTAGGAGCGTTAGTGGCATTCACTGACAAAACGACTGAACTATTTTCACACACTTCTGTATCACTGATACTCAACGAAAGTTCAGTTTTCTTCTCCACTTTTACACTCACCTCCTTCTCAATAGCAGGGCATTTATCTCCTGTGATTGTAAACTTATATGTCGCATCCTCTGTTGGAATATCCGAAGTAGACAAATCAGCATTACTAATCAATTCATTGCCTCGCTCCCATTTGAATGAGTTTGCCGACGTGAGTTTGGCATCAGCTATCAAATCCACTTTCTCTCCTTCACAGATGATTGCTGGCAGTGGTTGAAGTGTCACTTCCGCTATCTTCTCCACTTTTACGCTCACCTCTTTTTCAATTGCTGGACATTTATCCCCATATACTGTGAATTTATATGTGTCATCCTCAGCTGGAATTACAGAAATCTTTAGATCAACATCACCTAGGAGCTGACCATTCCCATCCTCCCACTTAAATGTGTTGGCAGACGTGAGTTTGGCATCAGCTATCAAATCTATCTCTTCACCTACACAAACTACCGATGGTTGTGGTTGCTGCAACGTCACATCAGCCTTTTTCTCCACTTTTACGCGTACATCTTTCTCAATAACTGGGCATTTTTCACTTGTAATTGTAAACTTATATGTGGCGTCCTCAGTTGGAATATCCGAAGTTGACAAATCAGCATCACTGATTAATTCATTGCCCTTCTCCCATTTGAATCTGTTTGTCGACGAGATGTTGGCATCAGCTATCAAATCCACTTTCTCGCCTTCACAAATGATTGCTGGCAGTGGTTGCAGCGTCACATCTGCCATTTTCTCCACTTTTACGCTTACCTCTTTTTCAATTGCTGGACATTTTTCTCCGGTAATTGTGAATTTATAAGTGGCATCCTCTGTAGGAATATCTGTCGTCTTCAAACCAATATCTGTAAGCAAATCGTTGCCCTTCTCCCATTTGAATGTGTTGGCAGACGTGAGTTTGGCATCGGCAACCAAATCCACATCTGTTCCTTCACAGATAATTGCAGGCAATGGTTCAAGCGTCACATCAGCTTTTTTCTCCACTTTCACGCTTAACTCTTTTTCAATTGTAGGGCATTTATCTCCTATGATTGTGAATTTATATGTAGCGTCCTCAGTTGGAATATCCGAAGTAGACAAATCAGCATCACTAATCAAGTCGTTGCCCTTCTCCCATTTGAATGCGTTAGTCGACGTGAGTTTGACATCAGCTATCAAATCCACTTTCTCTCCTTCACAGATGATTGCTGGCAGTGGTTGAAGTGTCACATCAGCCATACTTTCAACTTCTACAATCATTTTGTCTTCTATATTTGGACATGCATCTCCCAAAATCGTAAATTTATATGTGACATTTTCTTCTGGAATATCAGTTGTGGCCAAATCAACATCACTTAGCAGATTGCCATTTTTCTCCCATCTGAATGAGTTAGTCGACGTGAGTTTGGCATCGGCAACCAAATCTACTTTTTCACCTTTACAAACAACTGCTGGTAGTGGCTGTAGCGTCATTTCCGCTTTCTTCTCCACATCTACACCTAAAATATATTCTATTGTAGGACATAGATTTCCCTCAACAATAAACTTATAAAACGTATTTTCATGGGGAATATCAGACGTGATCAAATCAGTATTATTGAAAAGCACACCATCTTTCTCCCATTTGAAAGTGTTGAAAGGCGAAAACTTGGCATCAGCTATCAAATCCACTTTCTCTCCTTCACAGATTACCGCTGGCAAAGGTTGCAGCGTCACATCAGCTTCCTTCTCAACAATAAAATTAGCATAGACTTCATTCGATGTACAGACACCATCAGTAGCATAGAATACTACAGTTTTATATTCGGTAATATTAGGAACAAGATGCTGTAGTTCTGTTGTTGGTACTCCATCCCAAAAAAATGTTATAGGAGAAAGGGGTCTCGTCTTAACATCTGGAGTAAATGTGACATCAGTGCCTTCACAAATATCGATATCACCAATCGGATCAAACCTAAATATAGGTATCATCGTCAATTCAAATATAATTGAATCTGATACACACTCACCATTTTTAGCCAAAAACAGATAAGAAGTTGTATTCTTCGGATTAGGAAGGCTAATACTCTCTCCATTTTCTCCTGCAATTAATGTCCAAGTGTTTTCTCCTGTTGCCTTACTATACCATTCAATATCAATTGATTTTGTCTGGTTAGTTTGACGGACTTTCCATTCTACAAGATCATCACTATCCTCACAAATTAATTTATTCTGGTCCGGTAAAACTTCAAATTCCGGTTTCTTACATGACTCCAAACATTCAATTGAAACTGTATTTGTAACAAAATAATCTTTGTCACAATTGTCAGGGGTTCCATTTTTTGCCACCTGAAGTAATGTGTTTTCATTAGCCGCCAAAATCACGCGGAAATAAGTCAAGCCATCAAAATCATCAGTAAACAGGAAATCACTACCTGTAAACGGAAGATCTGTCCATGTAGTTTCATCGTATGAATACTGCCACAAAAAATAAAACTTAGAGTAATTAACATCCCATTCATCAGCCATCAAACTGACAAAATGGTCTATATTCTCACAGTCGTATTGAGGTTGATTTGTTATTGTTATATCATTATCTATTCCAAGATATGCGACGGGAGGGTTCTTAATTTCCATTTGCGAAATAATATTGGAAATTGAAAAATAGTCACATTCGTCATTAGGAGTTTCATATTTTGCGATATATTCGGCTTTCGACTCTGCTTCTGAGTCGTCCGAACCACCTGTGATAATAAGTCTGTATACTTCTTTTCCAGTCGTTGGCAAATCTCTCTGAAGCATAAATTTTTCTATTCCACTTTTATCTGGAATATTTGTCCAAGTATAACCATCATTAGTAGAATACTGCCAAAGACAATAGATACTATGATATATTTTTCTCCATGCTTTTAGCACATCATCGTTGCTTAAAGCATAAACAGGCACACACAACTGGTTCGTCAACTCATTATTTATCTCAATTATCGGAGGAACTATTTCTTCGTCATCATATCGTTGCAAAGTGATATCATCAAGAGCAAAGTCATTACCAGCACCACCAGGCTGATAATTCAAGATAACGATTTTTAAGACATCTCCAGTTTTTGCATCAAACTCAACAGATGCTTCCGACCATTCACGTTCTTTATGTGTATAAAGTCCTTGTGTATTTTTTTCACTACCAGGCCAAGCTACCACATCACTACCAGAAAGATTTACACTTTCCAACAGTTCTGGATTTGCAACATCCTTCATATTGTACACCTGAAGAGTAAGATCTGGATTAATCCATGCATCAGATACATTCGCCACAAACATACTTAGCCTATATTTATGATTACCACAAGGCTTCAGTCTCAAGTTGTTTTCATAAATGGGTTCACCGTTACCATCAGCACCTACATTCACCACCAACATTCCACCATTTGTATTTCCTGTATGATCACGTCCAGGCACAAAATGATAGGCTTTACTTGGATTTACACTTTTTTTATGAATGAAACACCACGCTGTACTATTGGTAATGCCATAAAAAGTGTCACTCATAAGTTCTATATCCGCAAGTTTATGTCCTGGCACACTCATGTTGGGATCAGCAAAATCTCGGCAAACAGAATCCTCTACCACTCCGAAATCTTCCTGCCATACAACATTCCAACTACCGCCATATACGACAGTCGGTAATATCAAGAAGAATACGAATAATATGATTTTGAAGAACCTGTTCAAGAAAGTTCTCAATATGATCGCACTATAATAGGACATAAATTTCATCTCTTGTTAATTTTAAGTAGTATTTGGTTGTCAGATGAATAAGTCATCTTTTATTCTTTAATATAATAATCAAACAATGAAGGACACCACAAACTTCTAATATATATCACTGACAATCAATGCAAAGATATTAATATTTTTATATTTTAACAAATAATAAGGTTCGTTAACATTTCAAAACGACAAAAACATAATATTTTTGCGAGGTAAACAAAAAATAATGAATTCAGCTTATGAAAAAAATATTAATAGCAGTTGTCGCTGCACTTTCTATATCTTCATGCAGCAGAGCAAACAGAAATACAGAACCTGCTGCAAGTGCAGAAATAGCACAAGAATACCTTTCAGAAGAAATAGTTGAAGCCTCTTCCGCAAATTCAACTCCAGTTCCTTCCGCAGACACCCGTAAACTGATTGCTAAAGGTAATGTAGAGATAAAAGTTAAGCCAGAAAATGTAGATTCTATTTACGACAATATCAATGCTTTAATCAAAAAGCACAATGGATATAAGAGTTCTGAAAAACAGAATGAATTTCGTTATTCTGTCTCAGCATCTATTCCGTCAGCCTCTTTTGAAGATTTCACTGATGCCTTAAACAAGGTTGGAGGAAAAATGTCTGACAAATCTATTAATGTCCAAGATGTCACAGACGCTTATACCGATTTAATATCTGAAATCAAAAGCAAAGAAGCCGCTCTTGAACAATATCGAGTTTTACTAAAACGTGCCAACAAAATTTCAGAAATAATTGAAATCCAATCAAAAATCGACTACATACAAAATGACTTAGACATCATGAATGGCCGACGCGTTAATATCGACCGTAAGGTGGCTTACAGTGTAGTCGACATCGACCTTATCATTGTTAAAAAGGAGATGGCAAAGGATGACGACGATGACAACACTCCTTCATTTGGCTCTGAATTAGTAGATTCTTTATCCGACGGCTGGGCTATAATCAAATTTTTAGTTGTATTCTTACTACGTTTGTGGCCATTCTTTATTATTGGAGGCATTGTATATTTCTTTTATAAAAAAAGAAAAGGAGAGAGTAAAACTTCATCAAAAAATTAATTCTGTTTGACACCAAAATTTTTGTAATGTTTCTTGTGTAAACAAAAAAGAAAAGATTATTTTTGTACTAGAAACAAGAATTTAATTTCATAGAAGATGATAAGACTAAATGTATTTATTCAGGTTGAGGAGAAGAACCAGTCTGAGTTGTTAGGTATGGTAAAGGAGTTGGTTGAACTTTCTCAGGCTGAGAACGGATGTATCGCGTATGACGTGTTTGAGAGTTCTACTCGTTTTGACGTTATGATGATTTGCGAGACTTGGAAAGACAATGAGACTTTGATTGCTCATACTCAAAGCGAGCACTACAAAAGAATCATGCCTAAGATTCACACTTTGGGTCAGTTCAAAACAGAGAAGTTTGAGTTTTAATCAAAATGATTTCCATAACGGCAGGCTCTTTTGCCTGCCTTTTTTTATTAATTTAAAACACTGAGATTTGCATAACGTTTTCATTGCTTTCGGATCCAACATGGGCAACCGTCGTCGTATGATTGAATATGCCCTCATTCTTTGCTCCGACCTTATCGGTAAGGTTGTGGCTCTGTCTGAAATACGTTCGTCCGCGCCTGTAGGTTACGACTCCGACCATGAATATCTGAATGGAGTGTTCCATCTTGAGACTAGATTGGAGCCGGATGACATTCTTGCCAGATGTATGGCTATCGAGCGTGAATTGGGAAGAGTAAGGACTCCAGGAGCCGGATACGAGGACCGCCCTATTGATCTTGACATTCTTTTCTATGACGACGCTGTCATCTCCAACGATAATCTTACTATTCCCCACCCTCGCATGCACGAGCGTCGCTTCGTTATTGAGCCGATGAATGATTTGGCTCCAGACTTTGTCCACCCGACACTTAAGAAGTCGATGAAGCAGTTGCTTGATGAGATGAATGCTAATTAGTTTCAGGTTTCAAGTTTCAGGTTTCATGTGTTTTGTAGAAACGACATTAGGTTATATTGAGTGGAATGGCCATTATCTGATGCTCTTCCGTAATAAAAAGGAAAACGATCCCAACGAAGGTAAATGGATCGGCATTGGAGGTCATGTGGAAAAAGGAGAAAATCCTGATGATTGCTTCGTGAGGGAAGTCCGTGAGGAGACGGGAATTATCCTAAACAATTTAATCAGACGTGGCATGATTGATTTCATCTCCGACTCAGCCGAGAACGAACGTATGCATCTCTATACAGCCACCGTCGACTCTCCCGATTTTTCAGAATGCAATGAGGGCACTCTAAAATGGATTCCTAAAGAAGAAATTCTCAATCTTAACTTATGGGAAGGCGACAAATATTTCCTAACCCCATTAATCAATGGAAAGACCGACATCCGTATGCGACTTACGTATGAAGGATGGAATTTAATTAAGGCAGAAAGCTTTTGACATATTGTATTTCATATCTTTTTCCATATATTTGCCAATAGAATTTAATAATATAAAAATTGGTTGATATGAAAAAGATGATGATTTTGGCGTTTTTTACCTTATTAATTTCCATATTTGAAATACCATCCCAGATATATGTCTGGAAAAATGGCAAGGTAATATTTTCTGTTGAGAATGAATATCCGGACAGTGTCACTTTCTCGAATCCCAACTTATCGGTTGTGGAGCCTGCCGACACAATTCCACCTGACACTTTCCTATTTAGTGTAAACGACACTCTGCAAGTTTGTTTTGCACCCGGCAATCTACAATACAACGACTACTATTATGAATGGAGATTCGCAGAAAACCAATATGATTTGATTGGGATAAGCAATTCTAACATCGCTCCATTTTACAATGGCTGGATAGATCTGTTCGGTTGGGCGACGTGTGGATGGAGTACTGGTTTTCTACCGACGTCTACAAGCACCGACTATAGAGATTATCTGGTTGGCGGATCTTGGGACAATAGTTTTGTCGGTGAGTTTGCCACTGCGGATTGGGGAGCGTTAAACAAAATCGGCAGTGATGCGGAACACACTTGGAGAACACCGACGAGTAAAGAGTGGAATTATTTATTGGCAGAAAGGAGAAATGCTGATCAATTATTCGCCTTAGCGACGGTGGCAAATGTGAAAGGATTGATTTTGCTGCCAGACAATTGGAAGACACCAGAAGGAGTAAAATTTATTCCTTCCGTATCCACAGAGATCAACAATCATTTGGTATATCAGAACGGATTGTATATGGATGAGGAGATGTTGGACGACCATTACGCAGACAACACTTATAATGAAGCGGAATGGACTGTAATGGAAAAGTCAGGAGCCATATTCTTGCCAGCGGGAGGACGACGTTGGGGGAATACTATAAAGAACTATCCTACAAACCCGTGGGGAATCTACTGGTCGTCCACAACAGGAGCACAAGAGCGGGAAGGAAATGTCCGTGCGTTATCCTTCTACATGAGCGGAGTGACACCTTTAGCTGAAACGAGCCGTGTATGGGGATGTTCAGTTCGTCTAATTCAAGAAATAAAATAGGAGACGACGCAGTATTTTCTCTGAAATAATCCAATACTTATTGGCATATAGATTTCTTTTTCTGTGTAAAACGGTCATATTGAAACACGCCCCTAAAGTTATTTCTCTAACTTTAGGGGCGCATTTTAGATCTTCGTCTTGCTTGGTTTCTCAACAACCATTGTTTATTTCACCTCAGCAAAATACCTTATCCTCAAATCCAAAATCTTTTGATCTCCTGTCATTTCAATTTCTTCATATTGTCTTATATCTTGCGACGAAGCACCAATCTTAATTGTGTACTTTCCAGGATCTATCACCCAGTGATTATCGCTGTAGTATCCAAACTGAGATGGATACATTGTAAACGACACCGTCTTTGTCTCATTCGGATTAAGTGTGACACGCGCGAATCCCTGCAGCTGAATAGGTCGAATGTTCTTGTTTCCGTCTGCTGGCGACAAATACAATTCGACAACCTCGTCGCCTGCAAAATTGCCTGTATTCTTCACGTCTACACTGATAGAAATCTTCTCCGCATCTGTAGCCACTGATTTTTCTGCTTTGATATTCGAATACTCAAATGTAGTGTAGCTCAAGCCATAACCAAATGGATATGCGACGCGGGGATCTTTCTCCACTGAACGATTGTAGCAGATTGGTTCGTTGATCTCGACATTTGGATAGCTGACACTCAATTTTCCTGATGGATTCACCTTTCCATAAATAATATCAGCAACGGCATTTCCTCCCTCCTCTCCTGGATACCATGCCTGAATTACCGCAGCGCATTTCTCAGCCAAACCAGAAATAATTTGGGCACGTCCACCGAACATCACTAGAACAACCGGTTTTCCTGTAGCAATAAGTTTTTCAACAAACTGCTCCTGTTTTCCTGGCAGGCGCAATGTTGTGCGGTCACGATTCTCTCCGCATAGCATCACATTCTCACCTACTGCCGCCACAATCACATCACTTTCTTTTGCAATTTCCAACGCTTGATCAAGATTTGCTTCCTCTCCCGAATCAATCTTACGGTTCTGAATATCCTGCATATATGCGACGCGAGGATCACCACCCTTCTCCACTACTGTCTCTACAACCTCAGTCCAGTCGCATCCACGGCTATATTTTAAAGAATAGCCTTCTGGAATATTCGCTTCCATTCCAGATTTCAGATTTACAATTCTAGGATTCAAATCGTTTTCAATCTCCTTTTTCCAGAAGTAACGCATAGAATGGTAGGAATAGTCGCCAACCATTGCCCACATAGAATTGGCATTTGGTCCGACCAACGCAATTTTAGACGGCTTACTCAATGGCAAAACGCCATTGTTCTTTAGCAAAACAACCGACTGTGTGGCAAGCTGGTATGCCGTCTCACGATTACTTTTTGAATCCCACTCAATATGTCCTGTCTCATACAGTTTTGCATTGTCATCAAGCAAACCAAGTCTTGCTTTATGCTTCAACACCCTTTTGACCGCAGTCTCAAGTGTCTGCTGACTGACTAAGCCTTTATCAATTGCGTCCGACAAAAATTTATAACTCTTTCCTTCAGGAAAATCAACATCATTGCCAGCGTTGATTGCTTTTGCTGCACGCATTGTGGAATCAAGATTGTCGTCAATCTGCTCGATTGAGCTATAGTCGCTTACAAGAAGTCCATCAAACTTAAGGTAATCACGCAATATACCTTCTTGCAAATATCTGTTTGCCACACATTTAACAGAATCAAACGTGTGATATCCTGTCATCACCACTTTACTGTCAGACACACGTATAATTGCTTCGTGAGGCAAAAGGATCTCTTCCATCAACTCTTTTTTATCTGCATTTCCGCCACCTCCGTAGCCAAGGAAATGTTTTGAACAAGCTGAGACTCCCTGCTTCAAATCCCCATGTTGCAGACCTTTGACGAATGCCACTCCCATTACAGCCGAAAGATATCCGTCTTCTCCATACGACTCTTCCAAACGGTTGAAAGAGGGATTTCTGACAACATCCACCATAGGAGAAAGAGCCTGCATACCTCCAATCTTACGAAGATCTGTGGCAGTCTCGTATGTTTTCTTTTCTGCCAATTCCGGATTGAACGAGCAGGCAAGGCCAATCTGTTGCGGATATACAGTAGCGTCATAACCGTTTATTCCGCTCAACACCTCCTCGTGAAGCAATGCGGGAATGCCAGACGGAGTGTTGTGGATCAACCAATCCTGCATCTGAGCCACCATGTCGCGCACCTCATCAGGAGTCTTGCGGAAATTCATCGTGAACTGAGAGAAATGACCTATTCCATCTGGAATCAAACGACGACACAGTGCTGTGTCAAGTTTGTCGTTTTCATCAAAAAATTGCGTCATATATGTACCCTGAAGCTGAGCAATACGCTCATTTTGGGACATATTTTCATAAATGCGGTTGATTTTTTCATCCACAGTTTCAGTTTTTTTAGTTGAGCAACCACAAATTGACAAGGCTGACAAACCAACTATAACAATTCCTTTTAAGTCCATCTATATGTTTGTTTTATAATAAAAAAAGAGACGTTGCAAGCAACGTCTCAATACAAATAAAATTCAACTATTTCTTTAGAATAGAAACGACTTCGGCAATTCCGACCAATTGTTGCTCACCAGTGACCATATTTTTTAGCATCACTTTATTCTCTGCCATCTCTGTCTCACCTACAATTGCAACATATGGAATCGCCTTGTTGTCGGCATAACTCATCTGCTTCTTCATCTTGACAGGCTCAGGATAAATTTCAGCGGAAATACCATTGTTGCGAACCTCCTTCAACAGATTCAAAGCAAAATTAAACTCGTTTTCTCCAAATGTGGCGAATAGAATCTGAGTAGACGCGAGTAACTCCTGAGGATACAAATCAAGCTGGTTCAAAACGTCGTAGATACGGTCAGCTCCAAATGAAATTCCGACTCCAGACATTCCACCCAAACCGAACACACCTGTCAAGTTGTCATATCGGCCACCTCCTGTGATTGATCCGATCACCACATCTTTTGCCTTGACTTCAAAAATCGCGCCGGTATAGTAGTTCAATCCACGGGCCAAAGTCAAGTCTATCTCAACCTCTGTGGCAACATTAAGCATCTTCACATAACGAAGAATAGTACGTAGTTCCTCGACTCCCTTCAATCCAACCTCGCTTGACTTCAACACTTCAGCAATGACATTTAATTTGTCCTCATTGCTTCCAGTCATATTGATAATTGGCTGAAGTTTCTCAATACCTGCCTCGCTGACTCCCTTCTCTCTAAGTTCAGCGTTTACATTATCAACACCTATTTTATCAAGTTTGTCTATTGCGACGGTGATGTCAACCAACTTGTCCGACTCGCCAATCACCTCTGCGATACCAGAAAGTATCTTGCGGTTGTTGATTTTCAAAACCACATTTATTTTAAGACGACGGTAAACCTCGTCGACAATCTGGATCAGCTCGACCTCGTTGAGCAATGAGTCACTGCCAACGACATCCACGTCGCACTGATAAAATTCACGGTATCTGCCCTTCTGAGGTTTGTCAGCACGCCAAACCGGCTGAATTTGGAATCTCTTGAATGGAAATGACAAGTTGCCACGATTCATAACGACATAACGTGCAAAAGGCACCGTCAAATCATAGCGAAGTCCCTTGTCACTGATATGTTTTAGCACCTTCACACTATTGGCAGACTCAAGCTCACTTTTGTCTACTCCAGCCAAAAAATCACCAGAATTCAGAATCTTGAAAAGAAGTTTGTCTCCCTCATCACCGTATTTTCCCATCAAAGTGGAAAGATTCTCCATTGCAGGAGTCTCAATCTGAGAAAAACCGTAAAGACGGAATACACTTTTAATTGTGTCGAAAATATAATTTCTTCTCGCCATCTCGATTGGCGAAAAATCACGTGTACCTTTAGGAATAGATGGTTTGCAAACTGCCATATCTATTGAATATTTATGCTATTTTTTATTTTTCTGCAAAATTACAGAATTTTTGGGAGCTATTTAAAAAAATCATGAATAATTAGAATGCAGGCAAAAAAAAACCTCGGGGTTTTTCCTCGAGGCTAACGAATGTCAAATTTCTCAATCAAACATCGCAAAAACAAACACTATTATGAAAAAGTATCTTCACTTTTACTGATTGCAAAGTTATTATATATATGAATGTCCGCCAAATAAATTATACGTTTGCCGAAAATGAATAGACAAATGGCGATTTTTTAACGAACATTTTGTTCTTTTTTCATACGTTTCATTAATCTGTACCATCTGCAATGGAATAGAATTGCCGCCAAAGTAAGTCCAAAACAGAATCCTACCCATACTCCTTCCGCACCCCAACCTCTGCAAAAACCAAAATAATATCCGACGGGAAGGTTTACACATAAATAAGAGACAAACGCGCAATACATAGTGTATTTCACATCTGTAAGTCCATTCAATATTCCTATTCCTACACATTGCAAGCCATCTGACATTTGAAAAATACCAGCCATGACTAGTATCGAGGCGGTTTGATTGATAACCAGTGGGTCTGTCGAGAAAAATGAGGCAATCTCATATCTGTTGATGATGATCAAAGCACCCATAATCGTATTGTTTAATAATGTAAGGTGAATAGACGCATTTGCCGCCATACAAACAGCATTCAAATCTTTCCTTCCATATTGATGACTCACACGAATTGTAGTGGCAGCTCCTATTCCAAGAACAATCATAAACACCATGTGCCCTACAGAAGTGGCAATTTGATTTGAAGCCAATTCCACAGGTCCTAGCCAGCCAATCATGATTCCGCTGAATGCGAATGCAGTCACCTCCACAGTGCTGCGAAGAGAGATTGGTATTCCGACCTTGAACAAATCCGCAAGATGTGATGAAGAAAACAATCTTTTGCTCATTCCTGCCACATACATTCTCCACTCTTTCTTATAAAGCATCACACCAAAAATCGCAAACGGCGCAAAAAATCTCGAAATAAATGTTGCTATCGCCGCACCGTCGACCCCTAACATAGGAAATCCATACTCTCCATAAATCAACAGATAATTCAAAACAATATTTACAATGTTGGAAATCAATGTTATGATCATTGCGACGGAGGTATTGCCTAATGCGGCTAGAAATTGACGTAGTCCTTCAAAGAATATAACCGGCACAAAACTTGCAGCCACAATCAGGAAATAGTTTTTCGCAAGTGTACAAACAGTAGGATCCTGTCCGAACTTATCAAGATTGAAGTAGGCTAACGTTAAAATAGCAAATATCGCCACAGATACTATCACACACTGCACAAGTCCATTCTGAAGATATTTAGTCACCTCCTCATGATCATGATTCACATATTTATATGCAGTCAACGGAGTGATACTTTGTAAAACAGACATCGAAGCCACCAATGCGATCACCAACACTGATGTAGCGAATGCCACAGCCGCAAGTTCAATCGTACCCAACGCTCCAACCATCTTCACGTCGGCAAACTGCACAACCGCTCCGCCTAACTGCGCGAACACAATCGGGAGAGCCACTTTCAAATTCCTTCTATAAAACGGTAAATATTCCTTAAATGATGCCATCTTTCACAAAATTGCACGCAAAGATAATGATTTTGCATTTCGCTTTTTATAAATCATCATTAAAAAAACAGAGGACACCCGATACACACCGAATGTCCCCTCAAACACACAAATGAAAACTTAATTTCTAACTATTTCACCGAAATATGGGTTGTCTTATTTTAATTCCAGTAAGATCATATCATAATTAGCAAAACTTACTGAAAAAACAACATCACATCATCTGTCATACAGAGATGTCATAAATACAAAAGCGACACAAGACATACGGGATTATAAATCACGTGAATTACGGAACAAAATTTTCAACTTCACTTGACAGTGGCTCTTCTGCTTAAATAGCAGAAGTAGCCGCCATCAAATTAATGTGTTGATTAATCGCATATTTAATGTGTCTTATATCAAGTATATTTATTGTATTCTGTCTTATTCTTTGTTTCCGATGTCAAAAGTAGAAAAGTAATATTTTATTGTTGCTATAAGATCATTAAATTTATATCATCAAAATGCATTTTGACTGAATAATACTGATTTTTACCGAATAATCCTATTGTTGAACAGATATTCAAACAAAAAGCAGAAAAAAGACAAGTTATAAAGCACACTCTATAAATGTCAATATGACGATGATGAGGTATTACAACTTTATTTTGTCTACGACACACAAATAAGTAGATTGACAATCATAAAAAAATCAAAATCCCCTAATATTTGTTCTTGAAAACATATATATAAAATAGCAAAATAATATTATAAGTTTTGGTACAAAATTCTTGCGCCCCAAAAGATTTTTTCACATTTTTGTAATACAATTGCGAATATTTATAATATAAGGCACCATTCATTTATATTGTATACTCTCAATGAAATTGCAACTGTCAATTAAAATGCGACATAATATGAATATTTGAACATTATAGTTCAAAATTCACAATATAATATAGAAAAACATATTGGCGTTAAAAAATAATTAAACATGACAAAATCTTACAATCTATCAAAGTGGTTCGCCACGTTGCTTTTGTTATTATTATCTGCATTCAACTGTTCGGCAGTTGATCGGCTTTGTTTCACAGCGCAAGAAGCAGGATCAACAATTTGGTTCGAAAATGAAGGAGACAACAATCCAAGTATACAATATTCATTCGATGGAGACTATTGGAGTGACTGGAATGAAAAAACAACAATAACATTAGAAAACACTGGAGATAAAGTCTACGTGCGAGGCAACAACTCAAAAGGTTTTTCTTTTAACGCTAAAAAATACACTCACTTTGGAATGAAAGGTAATATATCATCATCTGGAAGCGTGATGAGTTTGATTGACCCCAACGAATCCTCAACTGAAATCCCAAATAGTGGCTGTTTTTTCAAATTATTTTCTGATTGCAAGTCGCTTACACAAGCCCCAGAACTACCAGCAACTATATTGAAGGACAGTTGCTATTACTTATTATTTGAAAAATGTGAAAATTTGGAAACAGCACCTGAACTACCGGCGATGACAATGGCAAAATATTGTTATTCGAGTATGTTCTCAGGATGTTCGAACTTAACAAAAGGTCCTAAACTACCATCCTTAACGTTGGCGCAAAACTGTTATTCTGGCATGTTTACAGATTGTAATAATTTGGAAGTCGCACCAGAATTGCCAGCGACAGAATTGGAACCATATTGTTATAGTACAATGTTCACCGCATGTGAAAAATTGAAGAAGGCTCCCGACCTTCCAGCAAAGAAACTGGTTGATTTTTGCTATTTCTTCATGTTCGAAAGATGTTCAGGTTTAGAAAGTGCAAAAATATCAGCCACAGAATTAGGACCAAAATCATGCATCGCGATGTTCATGGGCTGCTCCAATATGAATTATATAAAGATTGATGTCATGACGCTGGACAACGACATGTCTGCAACAGATTCTTGGGTTTCGGGAGTAACCGGAGAAGGTATAATCGAATTTCCATGTGGCAGTAAATACAACAAGTATGGCGACTCTGGAGCTCCTAATAATTTCACTATAAAAGCCTCCCCTATCGTCATCTTCCAAAATCCAGACAAAAAGGAATTATGGCGTGACACTATTGGATGTGACGTAGTTCCCCAATACCCGTTTGAAGAAAAAGGAGAACCATTCTATATAGAAGGATTGTTTTTTAAAGGTTGGGATGTAGAGCCACACGTTCATGAGACACCTGACACATATTATTATACAGCCGTATATGGAGAAGAAGAGATCGACCTCGACAAGATACTCTGCTTTACCGCTTTGGATGCAAACTCAAATATCTCCTATGGATGTATGAATCTAAATTGCCCGGAAATAGAGTATTCACTTGACAGTGGAAAAACATGGAAGATACTAAAGGAGTTTGAAAAAATAGAATTTCAAAATGAAGGAGACAAAGTTTATGTCAGAGGAAACAATCCAAACGGATTATCTAAGAGCAAAGACGAATACACTTATTTTACTATGAACTACAGATTTGCTGCCAGCGGAAGTGTGATGAGCCTGCTCGACGGCAAAGGTGAGTCGACTGTGATTCCATGTGATTATTGTTTCACAAATTTATTCAATAAATGTTTACTAGTTCAAGCTCCAGAACTTCCGGCCAAAGAATTGACAAAAGGATGCTATGCAGGAATGTTTAGCACATGCGTTAAACTGCAAAAAGTGCCAAATCTACCAGCTGAAACAGTAAAAGATGAAAGTTATAGTGATATGTTCGGGGGATGTATCAGTTTGACTGAGACTCCTGAATTGCCAGCCACAACCTTAGGAGAACGCTGTTACTATAGCATGTTTGTAGGTTGTACAGGATTAAGCAGAGTACACGATCTGCCAGCAATGAAACTTGAAAAGGCCTGCTATGCAAATATGTTCACAGCATGTCAAAATCTGACGAATCCACCAGCGCTACCAGCCACGGAATTGGCGGACAGTTGTTATAATTATATGTTTTTAACTTGTACAAGCCTTACCAAAGCACCATTACTACCTGCCACTACACTTAAAAAAAGTTGTTATGACCACATGTTTACCGCATGTATAAATTTGGAGGAAGTCCCAGATTTAGGAGCCACTGTTGCGGCAGAAAACAGTTGCGACGGAATGTTCATCAGTTGTAACAACTTAAAAAAGGCTCCGGCATTGCCAGCCACGACACTTGACGACAATTGTTATCATTTGATGTTTGCAGGCTGCGTAAATTTGACTGAAGCTCCAGAATTACCAGCTACTGTAATGAAAGACAGCTGTTACTTCTCAATGTTTGCAAGCTGTATTAATTTGGATAAAGCACCTGTACTTCCAGCTAAAGAATTGGCAAAAGGATGCTATATGGAAATGTTTACAGAATGCCGTAAGCTTAATTATATCAAAGTTGGAATCACGACATTGGACAATGAAATCAATGCCACTGAAAATTGGGTCGACGGTATTGACGGTCCAGGAACATTCATTTTCCCATGCGGAAGCAAGTATGATAAACATGGAGTTTCAGAAGTGCCAGACAACTTCAAAATCATATCTTCCCCAATTGCAATTTTCCAGAATCCAGACAGCACAGTGCTTTACCGTGACACTATCAACTGTGGAGACACTACAAAATATGAAGGTGAAACGCCAGAATATGGAAATGGACTTGTTTGGGATGGATGGGACAAACCACTTGATGCTTTAGACGATCCCGACGTCTACTATTATACTGCAGTTTATAAAGAGGATTCCATTATCAATCTTAACAAATTGCTTTGCTTCACCGCAGAGATGGCAAGATCAAGAATATCATATGAAACAAACGAATCAATATTTTCTGAGATACAATTACCAGATGTTCAGTATTCTTTTGACGGAAAGACATGGAGTCTTTTACTTAGCAATGAAAATATCACATTAGAAAATGTGGGAGACAAAGTATATTTCAAGGGATATAATCCAAATGGATTTGATCAAACGATGTCATATGGAGGTCCACGTCTACAATTTGTGACGAACGGTCGTATCTCAGCAAATGGAAGTGTGATGAGTTTGATCGATGGCAAAGGAGAAACCACTGTAATTCCAAACTCATTTTGTTTTAGTTGGATGTTTGCAGATTGTGACATTACACACGCTCCTGAATTACCAGCAACATCATTGACAGAAGGTTGTTATCAAGAGATGTTTAGCAGATGTCGTTATTTAAAAGAGGCTCCAGGATTACCAGCGACAAAATTGGCTAATAATTGTTATACACAAATGTTTTATGAGTGTAGTTCTTTAACAATTGCACCTGAATTACCCGCTACTGAATTAACTCCATTATGTTATGATGAAATGTTTGTTGACTGCAAAAGTCTCACACATGCACCAAAACTACATGCCACAAAATTAGCAAACAGTTGCTATAGCGGAATGTTTATAAGATGTACTTCATTAACAGAAGCTCCAGAATTACCAGCGACCACATTAGCTGACTATTGTTATACATTTATGTTTGACGGATGTGAGAATCTAACAAAATGTCCAGAACTCCCTGCTACAGAATTGACACTCGGTTGCTATGAATACATGTTTAGAGGATGTTCTAAATTGGATACCATCAAAGTCGGTGTAATGACATTGGACAATGAATTCGATGCAACATTAAATTGGGTTGAAGGCATTGATGGTCCAGGTGTATTCATCTTCCCATGTGGAAGTAAATATGACAAACATGGAATTTCTGAAGTGCCGGATAGTTTCAAAATCATTGCGTCTCCAATAGTCATTTTCCAGAATCCAGACAGCACAGTGCTATATCGCGATACTATCAATTGTGGAGACACTCCAAAATATGAAGGTAAAGCTCCTGAATATGGAGACGGCCTTGTATGGGATGGATGGGATAAACCTCTAGAAGTATTAGATGATCCCGACGTCTACTATTATACTGCTGTATATAAAGAGGACACTACATCTGTTGAAGGAAACTGGTTATGCTTTACAGCTGAAGTTCCTGAATCAGAAATATGGTACTACAACACCAACAATAATCCTGATGTACAATATTCTATAGACGGAGGAAAGACATGGAAAACTTTGGAAGAAGGCGTGAAAGTGACTTTGAAAAACAAAGATGACAAAGTTTACTTCAAAGGAAATAACCCAGAAGGATTCTCTCATGGAATGGTAGAGCGTTCGGGATTTGTAATGTCAGGATTAATAAAAGCTTCCGGCAGTGTGATGAGTTTGATCGATGGTGTTGGAAAATCCAAAGTGATACCAAACGATTACTGTTTTTCTTTGTTGTTTGCTGGTTGCAGGGCATTAACACAAGCTCCTGAATTACCTGCCACCACATTGACAAAAGCATGTTATGAATTCATGTTCGAGGACTGTATAAATCTGACGGAAGCACCAGAATTGCCAGCCACAAAAATATTTGACAAAAGCTATGTTGGCATGTTCATGGGATGCCGTAACTTAAAGAAAGCCCCTACTCTTCCAGCAACTGAAATGAAATACAGATGTTATGATTCCATGTTCAGACTATGCACATCTCTTGAAACGCCTCCAGCTTTGCCTGCTACAGAATTAGCACAAGAATGCTATCACCAAATGTTTCACGAATGTACTAAATTAAAAGAGGCTCCGGAATTACCAGCAACAAAAATGGCTGAATATTGTTATGGTTTGATGTTCGCTGGATGTGAAAACTTGACAGTTGCACCAAAGTTACCTGCAACAGAATTGGCTCCAATATGTTATTCTTCAATGTTTGCTAGTTGTATAAATTTGACACAAGCTCCAGAAATACTACCAGCGACCACATTGGAAAGTGCATGCTATAGCGGTATGTTCTTCCTATGTACTGCTTTGGAGAAAGCTCCAAAACTACCAGCCACAACATTAGCGGAAGGATGCTATGCCAGTATGTTCAAGGAATGTTCTTCCTTAACTCAGGCACCAGAATTACCAGCCACAACATTAGCGGAAGGATGCTATGCCGGTATGTTCAATGAATGCTCTTCATTAACTCAGGCACCGGAATTACCAGCAATTACATTAACGAAAGAATGCTATGCAGGCATGTTCGAAGATTGTTCTTCCTTAACTCAAGCACCAGAACTACCAGCTTCTGAATTAATAGATAGTTGTTATTTAGAAATGTTTAAAGGATGTGCCAACCTCAATTATATCAAAGTCGGAGTCATGTCTTTGGACAATGAATTCAATGCTACAGAAAATTGGGTTGACAGTGTTGATGGTCCAGGCGTCTTCATTTTCCCTTGCGGAAGCACATACGACAAACATGGTGCGTCTGAAGTGCCTCCTCTTTTTGAAATCATAGCAAATAAATACTCAATCGGATTTTTAACTTCAGCATGTGATTCAATTGTATACAAAGGCACTACATATTATGAAAGTAAAGAATGGCACGATACATTGTCAACCTCCTACGGTTGCGACAGCATCATTGCCTACAAATTAATCGTCCATAACAGCGTTGAAACAAATATGGACATTAATATTGAAGATAGCTTCGTTTGGAAAGACATCACATACACAGAAGACGCCACATGGGTAGATTCTTTGCAAACTAGTTTCGGTTGCGACAGTATCGTTCGATACAACCTTACTATAATAAAGAAGGAGAAAAAAGAGCTTAATTTGTCTGTAGATGATGACGAATTGATCCTTATTTTGCCTGGAGAATCACAAACAATTGGTTACGAACTAACAGGAGGAATTGGATCCCAATATGAGGTCAGACACAAAAGTAAATTGATCTGTTCCGGTGAGGTATCCAACGATAGCACCGTCGACTTGACATGCTCGAAAAAAATGGAACCAGGAGAATATACAGCCACAATGGAGATGTGTGATGATGAAGGAAACTGCGCGAAAGAGAATTTCACATTCAACGTCATGTTGCCAGACGACAAACAGAAAAGCTACTACGTGAAGGTTTGGAACGACGTAGTGATCTGCAGAAATGGAGAAGGAAATCACGTCTCTTATCAATGGTATAAAGACAGAAAAAAATGTGAAGATGCAAATCTGCAATACTTCAACGACAAGTCTCTTCTAGATGGCGAATACATGGTCCACGTGACTGACAAGGATGGCAAGAGCTACTTCATTGAGCCAATTCAATATGAAGCGGAATTGGCAAGATATGGCATCACAGCCAATCCAAGCATAGTTGAAAAGAGTGCCGAATTCACAATTTCAGTCACAGGAGTCTCGGATGACGACTTATCAAATGCACGCATCGTGGTGTATAGAGCAGACGGAATTGTCGAGAAAATACTCAATGAAGTAGATTCAAACACCACAATGCGACTCGGTTCAGGTGAATATATAATAGTTCTGACAGTGAACGACGGCAAAAATGCAAACTGCAAAGTGTTGGTGAAATAAGTTAAGTTGATTGAAAAAGGTAATAAAAATGAAAAGGATATTCAAAAAAACAGTTTGGCTAATGCTTCTGTTTCTATCTCATATGACATTTGCGCAAGACAAAATGTTCAATATCTCGGTAGCAGGAGGAGTGGAAATATTAAAATATACTCCCGAAATTGGCGAGCCCAAACCAGGAGGCAGTGTGATGCTCGAATGTCAATACCAGCAATTCCTGACAAATAATTTTGGTTACGGTGCAGGAGTGGACATTTCCTACCTCACAGCCAACTACTTCATCAGCGAGACGATAGAGACACCTATCACAGACGAAACAGACGCAGGAATCCCATACACTCTACGCACAATTTTCGATGATTTCAACGAAAAGCAGCGTTCTTTTTTGGTGGATGTCCCTGTCGGACTATATGCACGTATCCCTAGCAAATATGTCCATTTTATATTCGGAGCCGGTGTCAAAGTGGGACTTCCTATTGTTGCTAAATATGATTACTCCAGAGGCACCGTCGAAACACGTGCATACTTCGGTGACGATATAGATGCTGAATTGAGTAAAATGCCTCACCACGGACTCTACAAACAAGGAACAAACGCCGGAGATATCGACATCAACCGTCTGCAACTATCTCTCTATGCCGACATAATGTGGAGACTTATTTTTAACGATGCCTCCCCCATACATTTGGGAGCATATATATCGTATGGTTTGAATGACATGGTTGCAAATCACGATGCGGCAATGGGCATCCACAAAAACAGCATCTTAAACAGCACATTGACCGACAAAATCGTGCCTATCTGCATTGGTTTGAAACTTGGACTCGCCATTCCGCTAGAAAAGGGAGCCAAACGTTCAATATTCGACGGATTCAGATAAATATTTACGATTATGAGATAATGAAAAAAAGACGACAAAATTCGATTTGCAGAATTTTGTCGTCTTTTTTATACATATAAAATTTCCAATATTTCCCTTTATTCCTCATTCTCATCCACACCCAAACCGAACAATGCGAAATCACCTAACGTAGGATCGTCAGGAAAGATTGTTTTCATATAGTCGGTGATCTCTTTTGCTGTAGTGATATCAGCTGAATTACGTGAAGTTATTCCCATCTTCCTTCCCTGCTGATGGACATGAGTGTCGAGAGGAATAAGCAGTTTTCTTTTATCAAGACTCTTCCAAATGCCAAAATCCACAATGTCATCGTCACGCACAAGCCAACGCAGCATCATATTTACTCGTTTTGCGGCAGATTTTGTAGTGCTTGCTGGTATACCTTTCACTCCGTCGAAAAACTTTCGTAGGGAAATTGAATAGTCATCTGAATCTATATCAATACACTGCTCCATATCTTTATATTGTGTATATAAAGAATTGAGTCGGGCACAAATATCATGAAAATCGCCCCAAGTGTAAAATCGATACAGACGAGCCTCGGAATTTTCGTATTGTTTCCAAGCCCCACCCATAATATAATTGTATGGAGTTCCATTGAAAAGCGAATCCAAAGTCTCCGCACATTTCACAATCTGCTTTCTGTTTCCAAAAGCCACCCACTGAGTGACGAATGCAGACACCTCAATATCAAGTTTTTGTGTATAGCGGTGAGGAAACTGTACCGGATCATTCTTTATGAAGTCGACGGTGTTGTATTTATTAGCAAGTTCAATAATTCTATCTTTCATACTCTTCATATTTACAACAGAGATATGATAATCTATAAACATTATAAATGAAAAGCGACGGTGAGTCACCCAACAAATTTTTCTCCATTCTCTGACGGAATTTTTTGAATGGAATTTTCATCAGCCATCCAATAGGCAGAGCATGTAATTTCTCATAGAGTTGAAGAAGACGAGAGGTCGGGAGAAGCAGGCCACGATGCTCCACAAGGTTATCGATAGCCACTCTCGTCTTGTTTACAAATTGTTCGCTCGTATCTCCATTATCATGGTAGACGGGATTGTTGATCTTCAAAACCTTATAGCCAGCATTCTGCAAATCAGCACCAAACTGAGTGTCTTCGTGTCCATACTTAGAGAACGACTCATTGAAACGGACTTTCTGAAAAACAGAAGCCGGCAAGAAAAAATTAAGAGATATAAATTGAGGCTGTTTCACTTCGTAATTCATTCCATATAGATAACGAAGCGGCGACATTTTGACAGGGCCGTCCAATCTGAATGTCATTCCTCCACATAGCACACCGTCGTCTACCCTATTATCTATATACTTTTTTAGAAAATCAAGCGAGACGGGATAAACATCCGCATCAAGAAACAACAGATAATCTCCTTTCGCAACGTCGGCCAGATGATTTCTATTCTTCGCTATCCCTATATTATTTTCCGACTCAATGACTCTGCAAAACTCCAGTTCATTTATTGAACGATTTCGTTTCAGTATGTCCAAATCAGAAGAAGCATCATCCATCACAACAACCTCAGCGTCAATAGAATATGCAGAAATCTGACGGGAAAGGGATGTACACAGAGAAACGCAATCGAAATTATACGTAGGAATCAGAATAGAAAGAAACATATAAACAAATGCAAAATTAGAAAATGCTTAATCAATGCAAAGATAAAAAATAAAAAGAGACGCTGCACGCAACGTCTCCGATTAATTCATTCCAGATGAAATCTTATGCCTTTGTGTTCAAAGTCTTGATAAGGTTGACAGCCTGAGTAAGCTTAGCTGCCAAATCATCTGTACCCTGCTTGTCGGAAGCAGTAAGCTTAGAGATCACGTCACCGATACCAGAGCACTGGCTAAGATTAACAGCGGAAGCCACCTGCTGTGCGAAAGAAGCAGCCTCACTATTGGCGGCCGACGAAGATGAAGCAAGTTTGCTCTTCAACAAATAAGTAGCGAAGATTGTTGCCAGACTCTTTGCGTCTACTTTACCATTAAGGAGCTTGATCACTGAAGCAATATTGTTAGAATTGCTCAAAACACTTTTAAAAATATTCAATAGTCCCATGTCAGTATATTTATTAGTTGATTGCAAAGAAAACAATTTTTGGACGTTCAGCAAAATAAACAAAGTATAATTTAATATTAAAGTTAATTAATATATAGAGCTATGATATTTTAGGACAAAATTGCGGTTTTAAGGTAAAATTATATAATTTTGCATATAAAATTAGATAAAAATGAAAACTGTTGCATTTGTTCCAATTCGTCTAAATAGCAAACGCGTAGTCGGAAAAAACATGAAGCTTATAGCTGGACGACCACTTCTATACTATGTTTTAAAAACATTGACACAAGTTAAAAATATTGACGAAATTTATGCATATTGTAGTAGTGAGGAAATCATTCCTGAACTTCCATCAGGAGTCAAATTTTTAAAAAGAAGTGAAACTCTTGACCAAGACACAACATTAGGGCAAGAAATTTACGACGCATTCACAAGTGAAGTTGATGCAGATATTTATGTTCTTGCACACACAACATCACCATTCATTAAAGCATCTACAATAGAGACTGCCGTCAACAAAGTTATGACTGAAGGATATGATTCTTCATTCAGTGCAGAAAAGAAGCAAACATTTGCATGGTATGAAGGCAAGCCTTTGAATTATAGTTTGACAGCCATACCAAGAACACAAGACATCTCTCCAGTATATATTGAGACAAGTGCCTTCTTTATTTTTAGAAAAGAAATTTGGACAAAAAAGCATCAAAGAATCGGAGACAATCCATATATCTCTGTTGTCGACCAAATAGAAGGCATAGACATAGATAATGTAGAAGATTTTGAATTTGCACAACAAATGGCCAACAAGCTAAAATTATGAGTTTTGAATCAGCGATCAACTTTAAAACATACCGCAAATATCTCAATTTGAAAAATAAATTGAGATACGACTACAATGGTATTGATCTCGCAATTGTATGTGCCATAGATTTTATCGAAATATTTATTGATGATAGAAAAATAACCTTAAGGAAACTTGCGGAAATTCTATTCAAAAGATTAAAATTAAGACAAATAAAAAAAACATTTTGTAATTACGACTATCTATTTACAAGTGACGTTCCAGGACGCAAAGACCATGAGCAATTAATTCAAAACATACAAAACGACATACCAAATTCCTCGTACACTAAATTAGAATATTATTTCATTCCATATTTTAACCCAATTCGTTTTTACAAATTCTTAAAACATCTAAGAAAAGAAGAAGAAATACGTAATGTATTTTTTTTGCAACAATTCTACTTAGCTGCGAAATTCACATTCTACGCACGATTAATAGACAAATTGGAATATACATTTAACAAAATGGACCTTGATGGGAAACGTTATATTCCATTGAATTCTTCCGCATACACAGAATCTGCTTTGACAATGTATTTCAACAACAAAAAGGTTAATACATTCCATATCTTCCATGGTTTTTTTGGCAACTATAAACAAAAAATTGCCAATGATGTTGTAAATGGAGACAACATTACAGCACATAACATTCTTGCTATGAGCGAAAAGCAAAAAGAAGATTTGGTAAGAGATTTTCTTTTGGACAAAAATAGAATTTCTATAACTGGACATCCAAAATATAAAGGACTTCCAGCAAAACCTAAATTAACATTCAAAAAATGTCTTGTTTTAAATGGCATATCCACATATGACGAATCATTTTTGTCTCTACTGCCTATATTGGAAGAAATCAGTGAAGAAACAGGCATAGAATTCTCAATCAAGCCCCATCCATTATCAAAAATCAGCAAGCGATATGACTTTTCCAAAAGCAAGATCAATATCATCGACAAAACAATAGGAATTAAAGATCTTCTATCTAGCGCCAAATTCGACTTTGCTATTACTCACAACACTTCTTCATATTACGAATGTCTATATCATGGACTAATCGCGTTTAGATGGGATATTGAGACCAACATGCAGTTCACCGGGCTAGATGACAAATTTGCAAGCAAAAAAGAATTACTTGCAAAAATAGAGGCATTTAAAATCTACTCTGACAACGCAGATGTGCTTTATAATAATATAAAAAAAATACTAGAATACAATATTGGGATTGGCATAAACAACTATTCAAAAGAAATAACAAAATGATTAGCAGAATTATAGATATAATAAACGCACGACTTATATATCCAATTATTTTCAAAGGATTTGGATACGGAAGTAAAATTAAAGATCCAATGAAAATAGAAGGATTCAAAAGAATAACTATAGGCAGGAATACTATAATAGGATACAATAGTTGGATTGCTTCAATGCCGTTAACTGGGAGTGAATCAATAATAAAAATAGGCAATAATTGTAACATTGGAAATATAAACCATATCTACTCAACCAAAAGCATAATAATAGAAGACAATGTGCTTACTGCAGATAAAGTATATATTTCAGACAACCAGCACACATACGACAATCCTGACATCCCAATACAAAATCAACCCATAAAACAATGCAAAACCATCATAATTAAAGAAGGTTCATGGATAGGTGAGAATGTCTGCATTATAGGTGCAAGTATAGGTAAGAATAGCGTTATAGGAGCAAATTCAGTCGTGACACATGACATTCCAGACTATACCATTGCGGTAGGAGCACCAGCCAGAGTAATAAAAAAATATAATTTTAAGACCCGTAAATGGGAAAAAGTTGAATGAATTTGGATTATTTTATCTAAATTTGTAAATAATTTTTTTGTTAAATGAGAATTTTAGTTACAGGAGCCAACGGATATCTTGGAAGTCACACGACTCAGAAATTACTGGATAACGGTCATGAAGTTTATGCTGTTGATATTAACAACAAAAATATCGATAGTAGAGCAAAATACATAAGCTGTAATATACTAGACAATGACTTCCATGACAGTATTCCTGAGATTGATATCTGTATCCATTTTGCTTGGAGAGATGGTTTTGTACACAATTCTCCTAGGCAAATGGGGGATTTATCTTCTCATTACAGATTTCTGACATATCTAATAGACAACGGACTAAAACAATTAGTTGTTATGGGCACAATGCATGAAGTCGGATATCATGAAGGTGCAATTGACGAAAACACGCCATGCAATCCTTTGTCTGCTTATGGAATTGCCAAAAATGCACTGCGTCAAAGTTTATTTTTATACATAAAAAATAAAGATTGCATTCTTCAATGGATTAGAGGGTTCTATATATATGGTGATGATTTAAGAAACCATTCTATCTTTACCAAGTTACTTGAAGCTAATACTGCAGGAAAAAAAACATTTCCATTCACTACAGGAAACAACAAATATGATTTTCTAAATGTCAACGATTTAGTAAAACAAATTGTAGCTGTAACGGAGCAAAAAGAGATAGATGGAATAATAAATTGTTGCAGTGGCATTCCTGTATCATTAGCTAATGCTGTAGAATCTTTCATTAAAGAGAACCATTTAGACATCAAGTTGGAATATGGTGCTTATCCCGACAGACCATACGATTCACCATGTGTCTACGGAGACAATACAAAAATCAGAAAAATATGCAAATATTAATCATATCCGCTCCATTCTTTGGTTATCAGGAGAGCATAGGAAATGCATTTAAGGCTTTAGGACATAATGTTCACATTGAGACATATGATGAACCAATCCACCCATTTAAAGGAATTCTGAAGTGGAAGAGAAAATTTGCAACTGAATCACAACGAGAAAAACTCTACAAAAAAAGTTGTGACAAATACAATGAATATATAAAAAGAGTTTTCGACGAAATCTCCCCAGATTTCATCTTCATTTACAATGGAACTATTTTATACGATGATACGTTAGACTATTTCAGAAACAACAAAGCTAAAGTTGCAATATGGATGTACGATAGTATACTACGTCCTGACAGGAAACAGTGCATATCACATATCGACCATTGTGACGCCTTTTTTTGTTTTGAGAAAAAAGATGTGGAATATTATGCAAAAGAAGGAAAAACTGCATACTTTTTACCATTAGCCAATGACACTAATGTTTATTATCCACAAAACAAAGAGAAAGACATTGATATACTTTTTGTAGGAACTATCTATACAAGCGTCCACAGAATCAAGTTGTTGGAGAAAGTCGCGCAAACATTTCCCGATAAAAAAATTCTTTTTTATGGCTATTATAAGCCATTCTTTAAAAATCCAATAAAATGTATTTTTAGAAGATACAGAAACATATTCCTAAATAAGAATATAACACCTTCGGAAGTAAATGATTTGTTTGCCCGCTCAAAAGTGGCACTAAATATTCACCATGCTCAAACATTTGACGGTGCAAATCAAAGATTATTTGAAACATGTGGAGCAAAATGCTACCAAGTATGCGACACAAATCCATTTATATCATCATTATTCCCTAATGGTGAAATTGGATTGTACCACAACGAAACAGAAATGATTGATTTACTGAAAAAAGGATTAGAGACCAATCATGAAAAAGAAATTGAAGCCGCCTACGATATTGTTATAAAAAATCACACCTTCAATATACGAGCAAAACAGATTTTAGAAAAAATTGGATTATAACAATTTTTTTATTCTTTCCATAAATGGCACAGCTATAGCCTTTTTTAAATATATAAATGAAAGTTGTAACGCAAATGTACTAAACAAACCTTTATCTTTAGCATACTTTATTAGCCATTTAAACGAAGCTTTTTTTTGCTGTGTCTTGTATGGATCATGTTTATGGCTGACCGATTGAGGATAAAACACATAATGGTATAAGACATTTTCGATTGAAGCTATCTTATCTGTGGCAATTATACATGCCGCAAAAAAAGCACTATCTTCAGCCGCTCTGTATGGGGGAAACTCAATATTGTTTTCTCTTAAAAAAGAAGTTCGAAACATACATGTCCATATTCTGCCCACATAACCGCATAACAATTGCTTTTGTGACGAATAATGTGGATTTACCAACATTTTTTTCATATTTCCATTATGTTCCAAAGCTTGACAATAAGAAAAATCCATAGTATCAGCCATGGCAGAATGCAATAATTCCAAATAATTTGGCTCAATCCAATCATCCGAATCTATAAAAACTATATAAGTTCCTAGAGCCATTCGTAATCCAACATTTCTCGCCTCTCCAGGTCCTGAATTTTTTTCTGTTTTAAGAAATCTGACTTTATCAGCGATAGAAAATTCTGAAACAATATCTTTAACAACACAAATAGAATTGTCCGTACTACAATCATCAACAAAAATCCATTCCCAATCTGTTTCTGTTTGTCTTACAACACTTTCTACACAACGTTTAATATAAATGTCTGTGTTATATATCGGAGTGACTATCGTAAATTTCATCAAAAATATAGTTAGTAAATGAAGAAAAGTCTAGTAATCAAATTAAACTATAGGAACAAATCATTTTCTCAACTTTTATATCACTCAACCATCTCCCTTTCGAGTTTCTTCTCTTTTTGATTGATAATTGTCATATAATGGATAATCTGATTAAGCAGATCCATCTCTTTCATATTAGGAGTTCTGTCTATTGAGAAATCAGTAATATCACCAAAACGAGACAAACCACAACGACATTTGACATCAGACACTGCATGGAGATATTTCAAAGGCAATATCTCTTGCATTGTCAAATCTATAAGAATATCGGCTTCAAAACTGTTGAATCTCGACAATACGAAATCTTTTGGTTTCATCAGCAAATTCCATTCGTTTGGTGCCATCATCGCTATATTGATGGTTTCCTTCTTAAACTCATCCTTCTCAACAACAGTCCATGCCATAACCTGTTTTCCATCAAGTATGGCAAAGATTTGTTTCAAAAGATCTGGTTTCAAAGTAGATCTGTCGTAAAGAAGAATAACCTTTTTCACCTCTTGCCAGTTCAAAAACTGTTTGTTGCGTTTTTTATTCTTCCACAACTTACTTATTTCCCAGTCGATATATTTCTTTTTTAAACCCTCAAACATAGTTTACTAGTTTAACAAAGCATCAAATTCAGCTTCTGTAATTATCTTAACTCCTAATGACTCACACTTTGCCTGCTTGGCTGGTCCCATATTGTCTCCAGCCACAACAAAAGATGTCTTCTTGCTGATAGACGTTGCATTTTTGCCACCGTTTGCCTCTATCAGCTCTTTAATCTCATCACGTGAGTATTTTTCAAACACGCCACTAACCACAATTGTCTTTCCCGCAAGTTTATCGCTGACGACGGTGTTGCTTTCAACAGCTTCTAACTGAAGTCCGTACCCCCTCAGTCGCTCAATAAATGCGACATTTTTCTCATCTGCAAAAAATGCGACGATCTGCTGAGCGATACCCTCGCCTATCTCATCAATCTGAACCAATTGTTCGATAGACGCTGCTTTTAACGCATCTATTGACTTCAATTCAGCTGCAAGTTTTTTTGCCATTGAAGCTCCGACAGTGCGGATTCCGATTGCATAGAGCACTCTGTCGTATGGCACAGACAACGATTCTTTGATGCTGTTTATCAAATTGTTGGCACTTTTTTCACCCCACAAAGGAAGATCCTTTAAATCATCAACTTTAAGTGCATATAAGTCTGACGCATCTTTAATTAGATTGCGTTTAAGCAACAACTCTATCGATTCATTACCAATAGTAATGTTCATCGCCTTACGTGAGACAAAATGAAGAATTCTTCCGACAATCTGTGGGAAACAGCTGTTTTCATTGGGACAACGATGTGCTGCCTCGCCTTCCACTCTTACTAACTCGGCACCACATTCAGGACAATGTGTGATAAATTTCACTTTTTCCGCGGCGTCAGAATTTCTCATTTCCGTGTTGACACCAACAATCTTCGGGATAATCTCACCACCTTTCTCCACATAGACGTAATCGCCGACATGGAGATCCAGACTTTCTATAATATCAGCATTATGGAGCGATGCGCGTTTCACCACAGTACCAGCAAGTTGCACTGGCTCAAGATTGGCTACTGGAGTCACTATACCGGTTCTGCCCACTTGGTAAGTGATCTCGTTAAGACGTGTGCACTCACGTTCCGCCTTAAACTTATACGCTATAGCCCAACGTGGAGATTTAGCCGTAAGTCCAAGTTGTTCCTGTTGTGCGATAGAGTTAACTTTAAGAACAATTCCATCTGTAGCAAATGGAAGATTCTTTCTTTCTATATCCCAATAGTTGATAAACTCAAACACTTCGTCTACATTATTGCAGACTTTATATGCATCTGAAATCTTGAATCCCCACTTTTTAGCGTGGGCAAGATTATCGGAATGAGAAAGCGTAGGAATGTCCTCACCCAAAACATAATATAGATATGCGTCAAGTTTGCGACGCGCCACTTCAGCTGAATTACGTTGTTTCAGAGTTCCGGAAGCAGCATTACGTGGGTTGGCAAACAACGGTTCACCTTCAGCCTCGCGTTCCTGGTTAAGTTCATCAAAGACAGCCCAAGGCATAAGTATCTCACCACGCATCTCCAACGACTGAGGATAATCACCCTTCAGTTTCAACGGAATTGTACGGATAGTTCGCACATTGTCTGTCACATCATCACCCTTTTCTCCATCACCACGTGTGACTGCACGGACAAATTCTCCGTTCTCATACGTAAGAGAGATAGAAGTACCGTCGAATTTCAATTCACAAACGATCTCAAACTTTTCTCCCTCAAGAGCCCGGCTGACACGATTATAGAAATCTTGAACCTCCTCCTTTGAATATGTATTTCCAAGGGAAAGCATAGGATATCTATGTTTAACCTGAGTGAATGCCTTACTAATATCGCTTCCCACACGTTGGGTAGGAGAATTGGCATCAAACAACTCAGGATGCTTCTGCTCAAGTTCTATAAGTTGGTGCATCTTCTCGTCGAACTCCTGATCTGAGATTTCAGGAGCAGACAGCACATAATACTTATAATTATGAGCATCAAGTTCGGCACGCAACGAGAATATCAAATCTTTATCGTCCATAGACATTATTCGTTGGATCGATTTATCACTTACTTTCGGAAGAAGTTGGTGCATCTGAATTTTCACCTTCAGGTGATTGAGACTCTTCAAATCTTTTTTCAGCTTCAGCAGCTTTTGCAACAGCCTCTGCCTCCTCCTTCAAACGCTTTTCCTCTTCTTCTCTTGCAATTCTTTCAGCTTCTGCCTTGGCTTTTTCTTCAGCAATACGTTGACGTTCTTCTTCAATGTTTGTGTAATAGAACACAATTTCCGATTTATCGCCAATAGCTGGAGTTATTATAACTTTGGCGATATTGCCAAGCCCATTATACTCATACTCGATCACCTTATCAGACTTTACCACTTTAGAAATCTTAAGGTCACCTGTATAGTCATAACTTTCCTGATAACTTTCACTCAATCCCTCATAAGAGACATGGCTCAACATATTTTTCGAGCCACCTTTCATGTTAGCAAAAGGTTTGAATGTCAATAAATATGAAGAAATCAAATCTCGGCTGTCGCCATTGATTTCATAAATTTTCTTTTCCTGAAGATTATTTACACGAACCAACGCTTGGTTTTTATTCGACTCAACATTATAAACATCCCATGCCATTTTAGCCGACAACTTCTCATCTTTAACCAAGCATATCGGATTCATGACAGACGCCTCATAATCAGAATATTCAAACAAAGTCTCTATCGTACCTCTGCCCGACTTCCATTTTATTGAACTTAGTTTCTTAAAAGGAGTATATGTAAAGACAGCATTTTCTCTGCCTCTTCCTCCGCTCTGAGTGGCCATATTAGGCATAGAATTCTTGTAAACCCACGTCAATGACTCTTTTCCGAACTGAGTCTTTGCTTCCATCGACACAGGACCATTATGGCCTATTTTATAAACGACATTATCACCGTTGCTGACAGTAATCGTACGCTCAGTCTCTTTATCATTGACATATTTCAATGCAACTTCAGCTGTTAGTTTACCCTCTGCATCATAGAATTGTTGACCTTGCAACACACTCATAGAATCACTTAGAAACAATATTTTCTCTACTTTGTTGCCTGTAGTAATGAAGACACTGTCCAACCTGTCTATTCCCTCTACGGCTAAAAAACATGTCGGATGAGACTTATATGGCGGCAAACAAATCTCTTTATGCATGAAAGATCTTTCAAGAAACTCACGTGACGACAATGGGATTTCGTATGGAGTAGCAGTAGGTGTAAATGCAAACATCACTTCCCTACCATTCACTCTCGCCATCTTATTCATCGGATACTGGTATACCTGCGCCATCAGAGCAAGTGATGACATAGAGAAAAGTATGTTTATAAATAATCGTTTCATTATCATATTAAGTTTATTACGCAATTTACAAAAAAATGACCAATTAATAAGTATCCATTCAACACTTTTATCAAAAAAAGTCAGATCTCACGACAATTACACTTTGCGGAAGGATTCATTTTAAGTCTAAAAAAATTCATGGTTCTGACATCAAGAGTTAACAATGAATTAGTTAGAAGGGTTCCAATCCCCGTAAAATATTTAATCACTTCCGTCGCCTGAATAGAGCCGATGATTCCAACGGATGCTCCTAGCACACCTCTTTTTTTTGATGGCTCGTCATCTTCATCAAAAAGGCATCTATAGCATGCAGTCGACGGAATATGTGTGAACACTCGCCCACTATATTCAGTTATCGATCCATGGCAGAATGGCTTCCGTAATTTGACACAGACATCATTTATGAGGAACTTTGTCGGATTATTGTCAGCACAGTCCACAATAAAATCGTATTCAGCAGCAATAGACTCTGCATTATTCACGTCGAAAAAGAAATTATATGTGATAACCTCTGTTTCCGAATTCAACTCTGCTATTCTGCTCTTTGCGGATACCACCTTGTCAACCCCGACTGATGATTCTGAATGAATAATCTGACGCTGTAGATTTGTAACGTCGACAACATCAGCATCTATCAATCCTATTTTACCAATTCCGGCAGAAGCAAGATACATTGCTACCGGAGAACCAAGACCGCCAACACCTACTATCAGGACTTTCGCTTCAGAAAGTTTTTTCTGTCCATCACGACCAAAGCCATCCAAAAGAAAATGTCTTTCATATCTATTCTCTTCCATAGGCTACCATTTATCATGTCCGTAATTAAGATTAAACGCAACCCTTAAGCCAAAATTCATGAAGAGCACATTACTCACGATCTTCTGGTTGGTCTTGAAATTTCGACTCGACAAAACACTTTCAGACACCAACTCAACAGGAACTGATTTAGAGACAGTCAACAATGTGTTTGTGTCATAAGTTTCAATATTTTTATAATGTCTATCCTGAGATTTTTTCGCAGATATTCCTAAAAAAGCAAAATCACAATAGCCACCTACACTAATAGAATACTTATCTCCTATAGGAAATGAATACTGTGCATCACCTGTGAACATAACGAATACAGGAGTTTGTTTAAATGAACTTTTTTCTGAAACAGTCTCAAAATTTCCACATCCTAACACCCACGAATCATCTACAAATACATCATAATCCGGATAATACGCTGTTTGAATAACATCATCCGCTTCCTGATCATATTTCACCTTCAGTGGAACACCGACTTTCAAGCCGACTCCACAATCAAATCTGCTTTCCTTAAAGTCAAGCATAATAGGAACCTCAAGCTGCAAATGATTCAACTTTTCAACGACTGCGCCAATTGAATATTTATATGTAGTCTCATCTAATTCTGAATCTACAATAGTATACTCATCTGAAAAAGATCCGACTTTTGCAATTGATGTAGAATATACCAAATCAATACCTGTTTTCACTCCAAAATACGGGGTGAAGAAATGTGTGTAGTTGGCGCCAAATCCCCATCCGCCTTTCTGGTCAAAATCAACAAGTTTAGAATTCATCCTAAAACCAGCGATTCCACCCTGAGCAAAGAATGAGAAACGATGATGCATAAATGGAACTGGCTTGTGAACCTTCGACGAATCTACAAGTCTACCATCCAAATCAGGGAAAAACCTATAGGTATATATCCATGACTTTTTTCCCACATACATCTTTGGATCAACAAGCAAAGATGTTTTCGTTGGCTGACGACGAGGGTTGCGAGCAGACACAGTTGATACCGACAGCAGCATAAGCAACGTCGCAACAACCATAAGAATACTCTTTATGTTATACAAACCTCTATTCATAGTTTAATTACAATAACATCAATTATTTAACCATATATTTAGCCGTCAAGACTTTGTCAGCGACTGTAGTCAATCGAACCAAATAATATCCAGATACAGTCATTCCTGGAATAACAATCTCATTGGAAGTAGCCTTTGAGACATATACCTTCTCAGCCTTCATATTAAACACTTCTACTTTTGTTCCCACAACACCCTCAACTGGGAAATCACAAATAATAGTAACCGGCTGAAGTTTTTCTACTGGATTTGGCTGTGGAGAAATAGAATATCCATGGTTTTCATCTATACAAACCACATCAGACTTATATTCATCACCTCCATCAATGACAATTCCTACTTGATAACAGCCATCCAACTCCTTATCCTCTGTAAAATATGAATCTGAAGTTGTCAAAACCAACCTGTCGTCTTTATACCATTTATATTTAACGTTCGATTTCAATTTAAATTTATCATCATCCAATATGACGTCGTTGCAAACCAAAATCCAATTATATTTATTTACAAGCACAGGATAAGGGAAACACTTGTTCACATTAAGCATGACATGTGTGAAACTGTCACATCCCATCTCAGCTGTCTTTGATATTTTGATTACCTCAGCAGAATCCATATACGTTGAATCCTCATAAGTGATACGTAAGCAACTATCAACATAAACAGTGTCATGAACCGGCATCACCAAATTGACCATGTTGGCGACAATAGTACCACACTTGTTTTCCGACGAAACTGTATCATAGATGACAGTGTCAGAAGTCAAATGCAAATCACGGTAAGTAGCATAACCTGATTGAGAATCGAAACACTCAAAAACATCAGTCACAGAATATGATGGATAACCTACTTGAATCTGCTGGATCAATTGATATGAGCAACCCTTGTCTGTGACCTTATCAACGTATATTGTGGAATCATGGTGTACATATACCGGCAAACCACCATTATAATCCTCGTCTACAAATTTCACCTCATTACATCCGAACACATAATCTCTTATGTCAGGTGACTGGTGTACGGTAATATTAACATTGATAACACTATCGCAATCATTTCGGCTCAACAGAGTATCCATAAACACTATAGACTGTTTGTAGACTTTTCCATTTCTGACAACAGAATCACAAGCCTCCAAAACTTCCGTATGATTATATTTTGGATAAACTGTCAAAAGATAATTATGAATTGTATCACATTTAGTGGCTCCGGTCACAACAAGACTGAAAGAAGCCGCTTTTTCATTCTCCGAAGTATATGTATCTCCTCGGAATGACAACTCACCACAACCATGTTCAAATATGGTGTCTCGTGGAGTAGGTGTGATGTTTACATGCCATTCTTTATAATTATCACAACCTTCTTCATTCTTGCTCAATATCTGACGCCAAACACCAGACTCCTTAAATTCATGAGGATAATTTCCGTTCAATTCATCATATAGAGTTGTGTCTCCACATGCAGACAAAATTGTAACACTACCTGTTGATTTTGGAACATTCACGTCGACAATGACAACACTGTCACATCCTGTTTCCTTCATCTGGAATGTGTCAAGGAACTGTATATTATCCGTGAATGTCATAATCACACCTTTCGAATTTGTATATTTCACAGAATCACAAGCGCTAAGTCTATTTGTCTCACGCAATGACTCTGGATAAGAATTGTTGACTGTGATATTTGTAGTCAAAATCACACTGTCACAATCACAGACCTTGCTCTTCAACGTATCAACAATAATTGTATTTGATGTGATCTCTTTTTGAGAACCATCAAAATCATAATAAATATATGAATCACATGCGACAACAGGATCTGAAGTTTCTTTTCCAACACCATGAACTGTCAAGAATAGTTTTGTGGTATCCATACAACCCGAATTCAAAGTGTTTGGTTTCAAGAATATCAACTCAGCCGTTTGTATAGATGGAGTCTCAACTATAACATCTACAGGAAGATTATTATAATTCCATACAGGAACCACAGAATGATATTCCTTACAAGCGTCCAAAGTGTCATATAAAGTCTCAACAGGAATGATATTCACTTCCGTCTCATAATAAATATGACATCCATACTTATTAGTCAAAGTATCTTTAACAATCTGAGACGATTCAATCAAAATTTTCTTTCCGTCAGACTTCTTGACATAAGTGTAAGGTCCACAATTGTTCACAACAGGCAACTTTTCTTCAGAATCATGGCTGATATGTACAGTAACCTTTCTGATAATGCTGTCACACAAGCAAACCTTGCTCTGAATTTTATCTATCAAAATAGTACCGTCATCAACGACCATCTCTTGACGTCCGTCATAATACTTATGAACATAGTTTTCACATGCATAGACAACAGAGTCAATTTCAAGTGGCTCTATAATACGTACATTATAAATCTGTTTATTATCACAATCTGTTTCTGTTGGCATAGAAACCTCTATTATTCCTGAAGAAGTCAAAGTTTTTCCTCCTTTTGAATAGAATCCACAAGTATCAATGTTAAAATATTCTACAACAGAAGAATTGATATTCACCTTATATGGCTGAAACTGTTTACGACATACTTTAAAAATATTTGGGTCTCTTTTTTCAACAACAAATGAAGTATCATTAGTATATTTCGTTCCTTCTATTGTCACCTCGTCACATCCATTTTTAACAATTTCCTCCAAAATAATCGGATTCTCTACAACGACAATCGAACTCTTGACTATACTGTCACATCCACATCCGTCTGTAGATTTTAAAGTATCTTTTATTGTGTATCTGCCAGCTTCAAGCAAAATAGTATCTCCATCTAATTTTACAAATGGATACGGAGCACATCCAGAAGACGGAAGTATAGAACTCTTATCAGTTGATTTATGTACATAAACATGGACAGTACGCTTCGAAGAGCATCCGCCTGGAGTATCTATTTCATCAACAAAATCTTGAGATTTTTCAAAAAATTTAGTTTCACCAGATAATGTCTTGTAAACAACACGTCCACACCCATGAATTGTTGTGTCATTGTAAGTTACCGGATCTATAATCGTAACATGATATGTCACTAATGTATCATTAGTGCAAGAGCCAGGATTATTACCTCTTCTTGTCACAGTATAATCTCCATTCTCGTTCCAATAAGTTGTATCTATCTTATCTATATATAAATAAGGTCCACAACTAATTACACTTGTATCTCGAGTCGGTTTTTCTCCTAAAACATTATGAGTAATTGTGACTTTTGAAGGACATTGACATCCTGGTATTGTAGATTTAACAAGTACAGTATCATAAAATGGTTCTGTAGTCTCACAAATTCCTTCAGGACACAAATATCGAATGACACCACAATGCGACTTCGTAGTGAAAACAGTATCAGGAACAGCTACTTTTATATGGTATGATCTAATTTCATATAACATACCACCAGGTACTGAAGGATCAGCGGTTTTGATCGTATCATTTATTGTAGTATCTTTTTTGTAAGTAATTCCATTGTAAACAACAGGTTCACAACTCCACTCTTCATTCTCTGTCTTAGTAATTTTGATAGGGATAACATATTTTACAACAATTGTCGCACTATCACATGATGTTTTGCCAGTATAATTAATACGATCAACAACCAATTCAGTTGGTTCTAACACATATTCCGAACCAACCTTTACTGTTTGTGGTGCAATTCCACCCTGTGGTGTATAAGTATAACTCATTTCACCTATACTGAACACTTTCAAAGAATCTTTTGCTGGAAGCGTTGGATATAGTTTTACTTTCTGATATTTATAAGTCATACAACCAGTAAAATTCTTGAATGAATCTACAAACATACCTGTGGAATCGTATGTCACTCCGTTTATAACAACTGAATTGGCACCACAATTACCCTCAATTAATGGCATATCAGTTCTTATTGTCGTACCAATCTTTATGATAACTTCTTCGTTTGAACTATTAATATAGCTACCATTATCTTTAGGGAAAAACCATTTCCCTTCATATTTCATACTGTCGCAACCAGAAAGGGTGTCAGGTCCAGAAGATAAACCGACATTGATTGTATCTACTTTTCCATAGGCTACACGATCAGGATCCATTGGGTTAAAAACAAATGCTCTATAAACAGTCGTCTTTTTCTTGTCAAATGAGTAATCTTCGTAAAAATCTATTATGTTACCCTTAGGTAGATCAACAACACTTATCATTCTCACCCAATCACCGTCTCCAACCTTCACTTCAAGACCATGACTCCAACCTTCAACAGTCTGATCATCTGTAATATATTTCAATTGTCCATTGATTCTAGAAACATCTTCAGTCTCAGAATGGGATAATGTATAAATTCCAGGATGGCAAAATGGCTCAACATCATACAACTCATCTACCATAAAACGAAGAACGGGCAAAGTGTCGTTTTGAAATTCCACGTCTTCACGCCACTGATTTTCACCACTTAAATTTGCGATATGATAGTCTCTTAGTATTTCTGCCAGACAACCACTACGCATAAACTCTATGTCCTTAACAAACATTTTATGTTCATTTCTATATGCGGCTGTATAATTTTCCTGACCATCCTTGGGTCTAAATCCATTTCCAAATGCATTGTCATAACAATAACAAGACTCAAAAATACGATTTGGATCATCTATGACACTGTTATTATCATGACCAACAAAATAATTAACATAGTCACAATTATCCCCTATTTCTATCATAGGAAAAGCATAACAATTTCTAACTGTCAAAACAGCTTCTTTTGTCACATCTCCAATAAGTCCACCAAATGAATTTGCTCCATCCCATATCTGACCAGCATTATCATATACTGTAAAACAGTTGATGAAAGACCCTTCTTTTATTCTTCCGCACAAACCTCCAGAATTTTGAATGGGAAATGAACTTTTTATTTTTCCATTAAAACCACATGTTTCAACAGAACCTGCTAACATTTCACCAATTAGACCTCCCACATAATTTTCTCCGTTTAAGGTCACATTGTGTGCAAAACAATTCTTAATAGTTCCTGAATTAGACCCACATAACGAGCCAACATTACTTACGTTTCTTACTCCATTTGAAGGTGTGAAATCACAATCTCTTACACTGCAATCAGATATATTCGCACTATTATTATTAGCAACAATAGCTCCAAAATAAAAATTGCCGTCTCCCTTAACTATAGAATTCCTAATATGGCAATTTATTATATCTGTATTATCCGCCTCTCCCGCTATAAATGAAAAACCAGGTTGTGCACCACCATTTGATGGCATTTCTAATTCAAATCCAACAATATTCAGATTTTTAATGACTGATTTTGATTCATTTTCATCTCCAATTCTTCCAAACATTGAAATGCAGAAAGAACCTGTAGACCCTTCCATTTTATCTTTTAACACTTTCCAATTTGAAATAATATGACCGTCTCCATCATATTCGCCTAAAAAATATGTATCTGAATTTACCAGTCTTTTCTTTCTTCCTCCTGACCAAGCTGTTGCAGCAAGTGGCAATGGGGGTCTATCATTCTTATTTGACAATTCTGTCAAATCAATATCAGCAGTCTGTTTAACATATAAAAATTTACCTTGATTAGTTGAAATTTCATCCCTCAAATCAGGCAAATCTTTTGGTTCATCAATAATATAAGGATTATTTTTTGTGCCATTTCCAGTCAATGCAGCATACGATGGTGTCAAAAAATTAAACATCATTAACAATACTGCAACCATACGAATAGATTGCATAATATTAAGTCCTTTTATGTTAAGTTCCTTGTCCATATTCCTAAAGCGATTTACTTTAATATGCAAATTTATGATAAAAAATAAAAGTTATCAACACTCATATATATAAAGTTATCAACGATTTTATCAACAATCGCAATTTTTTTCAACAATCAGCCCTATTGTTCAATCTATCACATATTTTATACTCGTTTATTTACACGGAAAAATGCAAAAAATTCTTAATTTTGCACAAATTTGATACACTATGGCAAACAGCAATTTCGTAGACTACGTAAAAATCCATATAAGAAGTGGTAGAGGCGGCGGCGGTTCGGCTCACCTTCACCGTGAAAAATTCACCCCTAAAGGTGGCCCTGACGGTGGAGACGGTGGACGTGGCGGACATATCATCATCCGTGCCAGCAAAGATTATTGGACTTTGCTGCATTTGAAATACGACCGTCATATTTTCGCTGGCAACGGAATGAGCGGAAGCCATAGCAGAAGTTTTGGTGCCGACGGTGCTGATAAAGTGATCGAGGTACCTTGTGGTACAGTGGTGTATGATGCGCAAACTGGAGAATACCTTATGGATGTCACCGAAGACGGCGAACAGAAGATTCTTCTTAAAGGTGGACGCGGAGGTCTTGGCAACTGGCATTTCCGTTCTGCCACAAACCGTACTCCACGTTTTGCACAAAGTGGTGAGCCCGGACAGGAACGCACCGTCATCCTTGAGTTGAAAGTATTGGCTGACGTCGGTCTGGTAGGAAAGCCCAATGCTGGAAAAAGCACTTTGCTTTCATCTATTTCAGCAGCCAAACCAAAGATTGCAGACTATCCCTTCACTACCCTTGTCCCCAACCTTGGTATCGTCGCCTACCGTGACGGAAAAAGTTTCTGTATGGCTGATATTCCCGGAATCATCGAAGGTGCAAGTGAAGGTAAAGGTCTCGGATATCGTTTCTTGCGTCATATCGAAAGAAATGCGATTTTGTGTTTCTTGGTTCCCGTCGACACAAATGACATCGTGGAAGAATACAACACTCTTTTGAAAGAGCTTGAGGCATACAATCCAGAACTTCTTGAAAAACAACGTATTCTTTGCCTTTCAAAGTCGGACATGCTCGACGATGAATTGAAAGAATTGATTTCCGAGCAGCTTCCAAAAGATATCAAATATTGCTTTATCTCATCTGTAGTAGGAACTGGTCTGACTCAGCTTAAGGATATGCTTTGGGAAATGATCCAAAACAACACTCATGAGGTGGAATCTATCACCCACCGTAATCTCGACGCTGACAAAATTCGCTATGATTTTGATGACGACGATGATTTCAGCTACGTCGACGAAAGTCCTAACAACGACAATTATGACGAATATGAGTTCGACGAGGAGGTTTATGAGGATGTCATGAATGGCAAGATTCCATCTAAATTCAAAGAAGAAGATACCGAAGAAGACGAGGAACTTGTAGACTATGTGGAAGACGAGGACGAAGAAGAAATCGTCGACTATATTGAAGAAGACGAGGAAGAGGACAAACAAAACAAATAATTAAACAACAAAAACATGAAAGCAATTAAAATCATAAGAAATATCACAACTGCTTGTCTGTTAGTATCTTTTGCAAGTTGCAACAACACATCAAAAGCTCCTGAGTCGAAAGCGGAGACAGAGGAAACGAGCAATTTGACTAAATTTGACGGTTTCGACATCTACGTCCCAGAAGGATACGAAGCGACAACATATCCATTTCCAACAATTCCTCTGGTTTTGGAGAAAGGAGATGTCATGATTGATGTGACAAAAGCTAACACACAGGAAGAATTCAAGACTTTCGCAGAAAATCTGCTTAATTCAGACAGTCAGGAGTATCCTGAATTCCGTCTTATTGAAATATCCAAACAAGAGGGAGTATATGAATTCATGTTCTCTGCTAAGACTGACGAGGAAGAATTCACAAAAATCTCAAGAATTGTAGACGCGAAAGATGGTCTTATCTATCGTGTCAACGGCGATATCTTCCCAGAAAAGAAAGACTCGGTAATTGCCATTGTCCGCAGTTTCCGTCCTACTGATTTCAAGGTCAACACAAAGATTCTTGACAAAGTCAGCGAAATTGCAGAACAAGAGTCTCAAAAAATAGAAAACGAAAGAAACGATTCAGCTGAACAATGAAAATAGAAGTTTTCGTTTTTAACCCTATTCAGGAAAACACTTACGTAGTGATTGATGAGACCACAAATAAATGTGGTATCATTGATGCTGGTTGTCGCAGCAGAATGGAAAAAGTGAAACTGAAGAAGTTTATCGAGCAGAATGGGCTCACTCCCGTCGCACTCCTTAACACTCACCTTCATTTCGACCACATTTACGGCAACAAATTCATCCTTGAGACTTACGGACTAAAAACATACGCAAGCCCCAAAGATCAGTTTTTCATCGACACTTTCATCGATCAATTAAATATATTCCAAATGCCTGCAGACGAACAGGCTCCTGAAATCGGCACAAAAATCAAGGAAGGAGACGTGATTGAAATCGGCAGCATCAAACTGCAAGTGATTGAGACTCCGGGACATAGTGCAGGAAGTGTATGTTTCTATGCAAAGGAGCAAAACGTTTGCTTCACTGGCGACACTATCTTCAAACAGTCGGTGGGAAGAACAGATTTTCCTACTGGAAGCCAACGAGAAATCATGGAGAGCATCACTGGCAAATTGCTACGTCTGCCTGATGATACAATTCTATATCCAGGCCACGGAGAATCAACAGATGTAGCTTGGGAAAAATTAAACAATCCATATCTGGAATATTAAGATGTCTGAACTGGAAGATAAATGGAACGAAGTCATCCGTCGCGCAGAAACGACGGATGCTCTTTTTTGTATCTTCAAAACACGTGGCGGAAAGACGCAATTTTTCGCATCAAAAGAATCACAATTAAGCAATTACGCTCCAAACACAGATGGATTCATATTGTCGTCATTTGAAGAAAATGAATTGAATATGATCCACAACGACATCTCTTTTAATCTAGATTCTGAAGTTGACGTTGCTCATTTCGACGAATATATTAAGCTACGTAAAAAACTTAAACCTACATCGGAAAAAGATTCTTCCACATCTGAAAAAGCGTACAAACAGTCGTTCGATATTGTGATGCAAAAATTGCAGACAAAAGAAGCGACAAAAATTGTATTGTCTGCCAAGCAAAACATAGAGACCAAAAAATCAGCTTTCGATATCTTTTCCAACATTGCATCCAAAGACAGTTACGAGTTTGCCTACCTCCTTCACTTGCCTACTGGAGAAACATGGATAGGCTGCACACCAGAGATTCTGCTAAAAAAAAGAAGTGAATCATACTCCACTATCTCACTTGCAGGAACCATATCAAATGATGGCAAACAACAGTGGCACGAAAAAGAAATCCGTGAGCAACAAGTAGTAACCGACTATATAACAGAACGTTTGACCGGAATAGAAGCAAACATCTCCGTCGGCACGACATATTCAAAAGCAGCTGGGATGATACAACATCTTTGCACAGACATCTCATTCACATCGTCGGAATCATTATCCTCACTAATCAAACTACTCCACCCCACTCCTGCAGTGTTGGGATACCCAACGTCGACTGCATTATCAACCATAAAAACTGCAGAATCACATAAACGAGAACTTTATTCAGGAGTCGTTGGATTCCAATCTTCATCAAAAGGAGAAGCCGACATTTTTGTAAACCTACGTTGTGGAAAACTACACCAAAATTCAATCACATTATTTGCCGGTGGCGGAATTATGCCAGACAGCACAGAGGAAAACGAGTGGAACGAAGTGCAGATGAAATTCAAATCAATAAGAAAATCATTTTTTGAATAAAGACATCCCTTCAAAACAATACACAACACAAACAACTTCCAAACAATCCGTCATCAAAGTCGAACAATCTACGAATATTAATACATAAATCTCTTGATTCCAAACAAATTTTCTGCATAAAAAATACAAAATATTTTTATCAAATAGAATAATTACATATATTTGCAATCCGAAAAGCAAAATGTTTGTTTAGATTTTTAGAGTATATGATCATTACTTAAACATGATTGTTTGGAATTAGTCCACATGATTTATCATATCTAAAACCAACTTAATTTTGCAAGCATATCCCAAAAGGACTACGGAGAGTTCATTCTTTTGGCCTATGTTATTGTACTATTGTTTGGAACTCTCCAAGAAAAAACTCTAATTATGTTTTCAAAACTATTAAAGATGGGAGCATGTGCATCCCTAGTATTATCTTGTGCCGTTTCTAACGCAGAGACAATCGAAGACAACCTTTATCTAGATGGCAATTTAGTAGTCAAAGGTACATCAAATCACATTTACAACGGATTGACTGTTTTGACCGGACAAACAACAGACGGAAGAATTGTATTTTCAGGCAACAGTAGTTCAGGAAAAATCTCATCTGAATTCTACCACAACTGGACAGGCTTAACATTCGAGGCGTTAAGATACAATTTCACAAAAGGAAATGTAGGTATCGGAATTGAAGATCCACAAGCAAAGCTTCACGTTGACGGTGCTATTATCTGCACAGGTTCTTTGGATGTAGCAGACGTCAATACAGACAAGATCAATTCATCTACAATCCAGGCAACACAGATCAAAGCAAACGACATTCGTATGGACATGAGCAATGTTGCCGACTATGTATTTGCCGAGGATTACAATCTAAAGTCGTTGTCTGAGGTAGAAAACTACGTCAACGAACACAAACATCTTCCAGGCGTGCCATCAGCAGCAGAGATGGAAGCAGAGGGAATCAGCGTCTCACAGATGAGCAACATCCTTTTGGAGAAGGTTGAAGAGCTTACTCTACACATGATTCAACTACAGAAGGAGAACGCTCAGTTGAAGCAAGAGATGGAAAACATGAAGAACAACGTAAAGTAATTAGGCTGTGAAAAAAATATTATTAGGCCTATGCATATTCATTTTTTCAACATCACATGCTCAGACAAAATATTTGTCGTTTAGTGACGGATATGTAAGCCCAAAAAAATTTGATGCACCTAAAAAGACCATCACGAATAGTGATTCTTATATAGAAGTTGAATATAAGTTCGACGGTGCATATCTAAAGCAAATTTCAAATGGCGAAAACAAGGCATACTACAGAATGTATATGGACGATGCTCTATATACATATCGTATGACCACGACGGAGTTGTATGAACCCAATCGTATGCCATACTACAAAGATCTTCTAGTATTGAATGAATCTTCTTTCTATAATTCTGCTAAAATAGAAATCATAAAAGAAGAACATAATGATTACAAGTGTCCTTTCGGTAATCAAGATTTATCAGATATTTCTGACGAGTCTAATTACGAAAAAATAGCAATAGACACAACTAAGAAGTTCAATATCAAAGATTTGGCAAAGTGTATTACTAGTAGTACATTCAGAAACATTCCTATTGTGTCTGTAAATTCTTATCCAGTTTGGTACGACTCGAATACAAATACATTAAGATGTTACACTTACATCAAGTATCGTGTCACATGGGGAAAAGAAGACTACTCAGGAAATGCAGTTTCAACACCAATGTCAAAATTGGCATACGATCTTCTTGGCAGAGTATCGTCTAATCCAGAAATGCTAAAGAAATACGACAGCAAACCTCTTGAAACAGAAGCAACTTCAAGAGTTTGCGACTATTTAATCGTAACAATTGACGCATATAAGGAAGCTGCTGAAAGGATCGCAAGTTGGAAGTCAAGACTAGGTTTCAAATGTAACATTTTTAGCAAACCAAAGTGGGAAAGAAACAACAATCCTCAATTTGTTGCAGATTCAATCAGAAAATATTGCGACAATGTTTTGAAGTGCAGACCAGATTATCTTCTAATAATCGGTTCTAATAATGACGTTCCTGCATATAAACCTATGGCACCCAACACGTATTGTTCAGATGCTCCTGCGGCTCGTTTTGACAATCTAAGCCGAAACGACGATATCATAAGAGGAAGAATTTCTGTCTATTCTGCCAAAGAGGCGATATCTGTTGTCGACAAGATCATCTCATACGAGGACAACCCACCTGTAGATTCCGAGTTCTATAACAATGCATTGGCTGTTTCTTTGTTCTACCCAAATGATTATCTGAAAAATTACGAAGATAAAGGTCAGGATTTCTTTTCTGAAGTTGAAGGTATAAATATTGATTTGAAGACGTTGGGATACAATGTCGAGCGTAAATATAACACACAAAAAGAAGCCATTCCTCAATATTATGCCAATGGAGTAAAACTATCAGAAGAGTTATTCACTGAAGAGTTAGGAGGTAATGATTTCTGGGACAAGGATTCTACATATCTAACTGATTTGGTCAACAAAGGAAAAGTTTTTGTTGTCTACAACGGACATGGTAACGAAACAGGTTATAGCCAGACATATTCAGCAAAAGAAGTTGAGAATATGAAAAATGGCAACAAGACTCCTGTCTTCTTCAATTTCACTTGTAGCACAGGAACATTTGATCACGATGAGAAATGTTTTGCTGAGTGTTTGCTAAATAAAGAAAACGGTGGTGCTGTTGGAGTTTTTGGAAATTCATATCCAACAATTCATGGAGATAGCCACCTAATGGCATCAACTACATTTGAGTCATTATTTAAGTACCAAGATATCTCTGTCGCTTGTGCAATTCTTCAGGCTTCTTTGAAAACAGAACTAGAAGAGACACGTTATATCGGTCATTATTTTGGTGATCCAAGTATGAGAATGTATACTGTTGCTCCAGCTAGTTTCAAGCCATTTATCAGCAGAAGTTCAAACAACAACTCGATAACTGTAAATGCTCACGTCAAAGGAGCAAAAATTACAGTTTGCAGTATCGCTGATCTTGGCAAATCTTATTTCAAGACTGTAGACGCAGCTGATGGAAATGAAGTCACATTCGAAAATGTCAACGTGCCTTGCTACATCACAATCACTAAAGCAAATTACGTTCCTTACGTGACTGTATCGAAAACAGATTTGTATCTTCAGAATATGACATTGAACGGTTATCACAACATTGAAGCTAACAGCATCATTTCTGGAGAGAAGGTGACAGATGAGTTAAAAGAAGGTGCATTCGTTGTTGAAAGTGGTATGACTAAGTTGACAGCGTCTAAAACATTGTCTTTGAAGTCTGGAACATCTGTAAAATTCGGAGCTTCGTTGAGAGCAAGAAAGGGTCTGTCAACAACTAATTACAAAGGTACTGGCGAGCCACGTGAATCAAAAGTTCCACTATGTTTCTCTAACTTCTCTGATAGATTTATAAATGGTGACACATTCTTCTACGACGGAAATGGTGGACCTCTAACTTCTATTTCCGACAATTCATCAGATAACAATTCTGTCAACATCTATCCAAATCCTACTTCAGGACGTATAAATGTTGTAGTTAACAACGGCAATAATATCAATGAGGTTGTTGTTTTGGATATAACAGGAAATGTTTTGATGTCGGAATCAGTAAACGCCAACAATATTTCTCTTGATCTCTCTTCGTTTGCAAAGGGATTGTATCTAGTGAAAGTTGTCACTGCCGAAGATTCTTTTGTAAAAAAGGTTGTGCTTAAGTAAAATCAAATTACTTATTATAAAAAAACGTCTTCCCCAAAAAGGAAGACGTTTTTTGCTTAAACAATATTCATCTTATTCGTCAACTACTTCATAACCTAAACCGTCAACCACTGCCGCCAACTGCTCTTTCGTCATCTTCGTTCCTTCTTTGAATTTGATATTGACCAAACCTGAATTATGGTCTACTTCACAACTGTCAATTTCATCATTAGCAAGAAAAGCATCTCTGACATTATTTGCGCAATGGCTGCAACGCATGCCATTGACTTTCAAAACCACCTCACTATTTTCGTCACAGCAACAGCAGTCATCATCATCGTCGTCCTCATGACAATGGCAATGTCCTTCATCGTCGTGATCATGACAATGACAACCTCCATCATGACATCCACAACCACACTCTCCATGGTGATGATGTCCATGAAAGAATGATTTAATCAAAAGAATCAAGAAGACGACGCTGCAAATGATGCTAAACCATTCATTGTGTCCTTCCTCACAACATGCGACTGCAGCATTCATGTGGCTGACATCAAACCAACTGCTTGGCAAAAGATAGTCCATAACCAAGCCAAAAGTTATTGCTCCAAGCACTATAGAAACAATGTAAATAACAGTCTGTTTCTTGCCAAAAGCTTTGTTTATCACAAGCATTGATGCCGTGTTTATCGCAGGACCTGCCATCAAAAGCAAAAATGCCGCACCAGGAGTCATACCTTTCATCATAAGTGAAAGCGCAATAGGAATAGATCCCGTGGCGCATGTATACATCGGTATCGCAATGACAAGGACAATCAACATGTTCAAAAATGGATAATCTTGTAGTGCGGAAAAGAAATCGTTAGGCACGGCCACAGTGATCAACGCGGATACAAGCAAACCAATGACCAACCATTTGCCGACATCTTCAAGCAATTCGCCAAAAGCATATTGTAATGCCACTTTCAGCTTCTGCATGAATGTAAGATTTTTATTTTCTACGTTTTTAGAAACAACATCCGTCGCCTTTTCATCCTTAAACGACAAATCTGTCACGAAACCGCCTACCAATCCTGTCACTAATGCCGCAATCGGACGAATGATTGCGAATGGCAAACCAAGCAATGAGTATGTGGCAAGAATGCTGTCAACACCCGTCTGCGGAGTGGAAATCAAAAATGATGTGCAAGCTCCACGTGAAGCCCCGCTTTTACGCAAGGAGACTGTTGTAGGAAGCACTCCACACGAACAAAGCGGAAGTGGGATTCCAAGCAACGTCGAATATAAAACTGATTTGAATCCAGGCTTTTGAAGATGCTTGGCATATAGTTTCTGTGGAACAAATGCATAAAGCAATCCTGCTATGAAGAAACCAAGAAGCAGATATGGTGCCATTTCCAAAACCAACACCCATAATGAATAGAAAAATTCTTTCATAACATTTTCCTTTTAATTCTTAAACTGAGACAAAAGTAGACGAAGGAAAATGCAACTTGATTGCAAAAAACAAATTAATATATAATTTTGCCATAAAATACCAACATATTATGATTACATACATCATCATCGCAATCACTTGCCTTGTTTCGTATCAGGCATTCAACAATCAAGAGTTGTTTGAAAAATTGTCTTTCAAGCCATACAAGGCAGTCCACAACAAAGAGTATTACAGGCTGATAACCAATGGTTTCGTGCATGCAGACTGGACACACCTCTTTTTTAACATGCTGACATTATATTTCTTTGGAAGGACTCAGGAGCAAATATTCACCGCTGTAAACGGAGAAATGTCGTTCATATTGTTTTACCTACTTTCGATCCCAGCGTCGTCGCTGATCTCACTATTCAAATATAAAGATGATCCCAGATACTCCGCTATTGGTGCGTCGGGAGCCGTAAATGCAGTGTTATTCTCATTTATCCTAATAAATCCATTCAGCACAATCTACGCTTTCTTTATTCCTATAAAAGCCATTCTTTTCGCAATACTATTCCTTATTTATTCATCGTATATGGCAAAGAAAAATATGGATAATATAGGTCATGAAGCTCATATTTCCGGAGCCATCTTCGGAGTGTTATTCACGATTCTGACATTACCGAATGTGATAAACCATTTTATTTCACAATTTTGAAATAACAATATTTTTACAGATTGATTATCGGATTCGTAGGGGCTGGCTTAAAACCATCCATCTGACATCCAAGAAGCCGTTCAATTTTGTCAAAATATTTTGCAATATATCTCATACTGCAACTAAAAATGAGGATTGATAAGGGAGAAAGCTTTACCCCATCCTCTTCCGCAAGTTCAAAGGGCGAGCGGTAAAAATGCATTTATATTATTAAATCATATGGGCTCGCCTTACGGCTCGCATTTGGTAGAGGTTATGGCGTTCCGCCCTTAACAATCCTCGACTTTATAACCAAATAATTAAATTAATTTTAACAGTTTCAAATAATTTGTTAAATAAATCTAAATCGACTTGTTAATTTATCTGTACACAAAGAAATATTGCACAGAATTCTTATATTTGTAAAAAGAAAAAAATAACACGATTTAATATATAGGAGGGATAATTATGATAGATACATTTTTAGATTGGTTCAACAATCTTGAGCCAGGAATCAAAATTTATTGGGCGATAGCATTGGTCACTTCAACCATTTTTGTAATCCAGACTATTTTATCATTGATCGGACTTGGAGATTTTGATATGGATATTGATTTAGACGGTGGAGACTCTTTGGATACAAGCGGATTCTCCGACATGCTGTCAATAAAAAATGCAATCAACTTCTTGCTAGGATTCAGTTGGGCAGGTGTCTGTTTTTATGATTCCATTCCCAACAGATTTTTACTAGGAACAGTGGCTTTCATATGTGGAGTTGCATTCGTCGCCATGTTCATATATATATTCAAAAAACTGATGAAGCTTGAATCTAACGGAGCTTTTGACATCAACACAGCAGAGGGTAAAACATGCAACGTCTACTTGAGAATCCCAGCAAACAGGACAGGCACAGGAAAAGTGCAAATCAGTTTCGACGGTTCTGTCCAAGAACTTGATGCCGTGACAGATGGAGATATGATTCCTACAGGCACAAAAGTAGTGGTGATGGAGGTATTAAACAACAACGTTCTTCACGTTGAAAAACTTTGATAAATACGAATTCAAAAAATAATAATTTATAAGTAAGTATGGAACCATTTATTTTCGTCATCATTGCGGTCATAATCGGACTAGTCGCCGCACTAATCAATCGCTACCGCCGTTGTCCATCAGACAAAATTTTGGTAGTCTACGGAACATCAGGAGGAAACAAGAGTGCAAAATGTGTACATGGAGGTGGTACATTTGTATTCCCAATCATCCAAGATTACGCATACCTGTCATTGACACCAATCGGTATTGATGCTAATCTGACAAACGCACTATCAAAGCAGAACATTCGTGTAGACGTGCCATGTCGATTCACGGTCGGTATCAGCACAGAGCCTGAGACTATGCTTGCAGCAGCAGAGCGTTTGCTTGGACTAAGCGCGACACAGATTCAGGAGTTGGCAAGAGATATTCTTTTCGGACAGTTGCGTCTTGTTATCGCGACAATGAGTATCGAGGAGTTGAACTCAGACCGTGACAAGTTCCTTGAAGCCATCACAGCCAACGTGGAGGTCGAGTTGAAGAAAATCGGTTTGAAGCTCATCAACGTAAACGTAACCGATATCAAGGATGAGAGTGGATATATCGAGGCTCTAGGTCAGGAGGCAGCTGCAAAGGCTATCAACGAGGCTAAGGTTCGTGTGGCAGAGCAGGAGAAGATCGGAGAAATCGGTAAGGCAGACGCAATCCGTGAGACACGTATCCGTACAGCAGAGGCAAATGCAGCAGCTGTTAAGGGAGAGAACGAGGCAAAAGTCAATATCGCTCAATCAGATGCAGACCGTCGTGAAGCAGAGGCAGAGGCACAACGTAAAGCTACAGCAGCAGAAAAGGTTGCACAGGCAAAGGCTTTGGAGGAGGCTTACGCAGCTGAGCAGAAAGCCGAGGAGGCACGTGCAGACCGTGAACGTTCGACTCAGACAGCCAACGTCATCGTCGCACAAGAGATTGAAAAACAGCGTTTGGTGATCGCCGCAGAGGCAGAGGCTGAGCAGAAGAGAGTAAATGCAAAGGGAGAGGCTGACGCAATCTTCGCCAAGATGGAGGCAGAAGCCAAAGGTTTGTATGAGATCCTTACAAAGCAAGCCGACGGTTACGACCGAATGATCCAGGCAGCAGGTGGAGACGCCACAAAAGCATACACACTATTGCTACTTGAGAAACTTCCTGAATTGGTTAAGACACAGGTTGACGCAATCAAGGGCATCCAGATCGATAAGGTCACTGTTTGGGATAACGGTGGAGGAAACGGCGACGGCAAGACAAGCACAGCCAATTTTCTGTCAGGTCTGATGAAAAGTGTTCCCCCATTGCAGGAGTTGTTCGACCAGGCAGGAATGAGTCTGCCAGAATATTTGGCGAAAAAGAAAGAAGAGCCAAAGGATGTCGAGGCTGAAGAAGTCAAAGAAGATAAGAAAAAATAAAAAATTCTTCGAATAATCGAGGGAGACGGTGCTAGCATCGTCTCCTTTTTTTTGCAATTAAATTATTTTTTACTACTTTTACGACAAATTCGAAAACATATTTCACTATGGCAAATTTTGTGACGTTAGCAAGGCATACCGAATTGAAAGCCAAAACGCTGGTACACATTCTAAAAGCGAACGGTATAGACGCTTTTACAGAAGAGGTGAATCAGTTTTTCCCTTCACTCACTGCTCATTATAAAGTGAGGATTGCCGAAGCTGACCTGCCAAAAGCCTTATCCATCGTTGATAACATAGATCTGGAGAACGAAGAGCAAGTGTCAAATGCGGAAATTCAAAACAGAAAAGTCATTCTTCTTCCGTTCGACTATACTCCGACATCTGAAAAAGCATTTCCTTTAGCCTTTTCTTGGGCAAAAGCCATAGGTGCGGAAATCGAAATGCTTAACGTATACTCTGCAGATGAGACTGAGCACTACTCTATACTCAACCGTATGATCGACTTCGACAAAGAGGCTCTTCGTGAACGCGTGGAAAGAGCCCATTCTGAAGCCAAGCAACGTGCGGAAAAATATCAGGAGACTATACAACAACGAATTGACGCTGGAGAACTTGCCAATATAAAATTCAAATGCACGGCATTGGAAGGTGTGCCAGAAGAACAGATAATCATGTATTCTGAAATACTAAAGCCTGAGATGATCATAATGTCGACCAGAGAAAGATGCAAAAAAGAGGTTGACATGATCGGAAGCGTCAGCGCTGAAGTGGCAGAAGGAGCTCCTATTCCAGTGTTTGTGGTGCCTGAAAATATAGATTTCAACAGTGTCGACATGGTGAAAAACATCATGTTCATCACTAATTTCGACGACCGTGACCTAATCGCATTCTCAAAAATGATGGCACGTCTGTCGTTTAAGGAAATAGAAATCAACCTAGTACACTTCCGTGAATCCGGCACAAAAGAGACATGGAATGAAATCAAGCTGAACGGAATCAAAAGCTATTTCGCAGAACACTACCCTACTGCCAAAGCAGAAGCGGCTATTCTCGATGGAGCCAACCCGACCCAAAGCATACGAGATTATATGGCGGAAAAGAATATTTCTGTACTGTCGATGACAACACACAGAGGCAAACTGATTTCTCGTATTTTCAACACAGGAGAAACTGGAATCACAAGAAGATTTGTATTCGAGGGCGATTTCCCTACACTAATATTCCATGCGTAGTTGGAAAACAAATTAATTTCTACGCTCAATAAATGAGGACTAACAAAATGAGATTCAAAATACTAGCTGGTGGAGCAACTATGGCAATGGCGTTGCTTTGCTCACAATGTATGATTGCCGACAACAACGACGACGACATCAAATCTGGTGCATCATGTGCCGTGGATCCGTCACAGATTTACATTGCACCGTCTATACCACAAAACATAGAATTTTGCGGCGAAAAATTGGAATTGAAAAATTATTATATGCGTGAGAGGTTCGACCGTGAACTATTGAGTTTCAGTTATTTCCATTCAAGCATATTCCTGATGATCAAGCGCGCGAACCGCTATTTTCCAATTCTGGAGAAGATTCTGAAAGAGGAAGGTATTCCTGACGATTTCAAATATTTGGCCGTTATTGAAAGTTGTTTGGACCAACGTGCATTGTCACCGACAAAAGCAGCCGGAATATGGCAGATCATGGAGCAGACAGGAAAAGAGGCTGGACTTGTTATCACACCTGACGTTGACGAACGCTACAACCTCGAGAAAGCCACACGCGCAGCATGCCGACACCTGAAAGCTTCATACGACGCGACAGGAAGCTGGACACTTGCAGCAGCGTCTTACAACACTGGCAGAGCAAGAGTGATGCGCCAGATTGAGGCTCAACAAACAAGAAACTTCTTCGACATGCAGTTTAGCGAGGAGACAAACAGATACGTCTATCGCATTTTGTTGGCAAAATATGTATTGGAGGATCCATCACGTGTAGGATTCTATCTGACTCAAAACGAATTATATTTCCCAGTGGAGACATTTGCAGTGCAGGTAGACACCGCCATTCCAAATCTGACTGAGTTTGCTAAGTCGTATGGATTGACACTCCAGATACTCAAAGACAGCAATGCATGGATGAGAGACAACAGTCTGAAAAGACATCCCGGCAAGACATTCACAATCAACGTTCCAAAAAAGGAATGTATCAATCTGCCTCCGTCTCAACTACCAGTGCACAACCAGAAATGGATACAATGTGTTCCAGCTCATTTACAAAATGTGGGGACAAAATATACAGAATAAACATAAGTGTTTATTTTCAATAATATGGCATTATGGTTTTAGACAAATTATCTGAAGCATCAAAATACTATTCGCTTCATCCAAAATTCAAAATTGCTTTTGAATATATATTCTCTCACGACTTCAAATCCATCCCAGGTGGCAGCAAGATTGTAGTCGACGAAGATGTCATCATCAATGTGGATGAGCCTACACTTCGAGCCAAAGAAGAGGCTTTGCCTGAAGCCCACGACAAACATATTGACATCCAGGTGCCAATCGTAGGAGAAGAAACTTGTGGATTTATTCCACGCTCTGAATGCCACACCGTCGACAGACAGGATGCCGAAAAAGATTACCTTATATACAAAGATATGCCGACGGGATATTTCCGTCTGACTCCCGATGATTTCGTCATTTTCTTTCCTTCCGACGGACATGCTCCAATTATCGGAAGCGGTTACGAGAAAAAAATAGTAGTAAAAATCAGATTATAGGAGAACAATTTGTTTTCTATGCAATTATTCTGTAGATTCGTTGTGTAAAACTAATAAGTAGGATAAATTATGGATATGCTAAACTTGGTGAAATATGATCAGCAGCTCAAACCTTTTGAGAATGCTCTTGTGGGTAGATATAAGCATTTTTTGTGGAAAGAATCACAACTGGTCGGAGACAAAGAAAATCTTGCCGACTTCGCATCCGGTCATCTATACTTTGGGCTACACAAAATCGGCAAAAAATGGGTTTTGCGTGAGTGGGCTCCAAATGCCACAGCTATCTATATCATCGGCGACTTCAATAACTGGAAAGAAGACGATGCCTATTCATTGAAACGTAAGGACAACGGAATCTGGGAGATTGAGCTTCCTGAATCCGCAATGAAACATAAGGATCTATACAAACTCAAAATTCATTGGAATGGTGGCGAGGGAGAACGTATTCCAGCTTGGTGCAGACGTGTGGTGCAGGATGACAAAACTAAAATTTTCTCTGCACAAGTTTGGGCTCCTGAAAAACCTTACAAATTCAAAATCAAACAGTTCAAGCCAAACGTTTCTCCTCTACTGATATACGAATGCCACATCGGAATGAGTGGTGAGGAGGAGAAAGTGACATCATACACGGAATTTCGCGAGAAAATTCTCCCACGCATTGTGGCAGACGGATACAACTGCATTCAGATCATGGCAATACAGGAGCATCCATACTACGGTTCTTTCGGCTACCATGTGTCGAGCCTGTTCGCACCGTCTTCTCGATTCGGAACTCCTGAAGAGCTAAAAGAGCTGATAGATGAAGCCCACAAACAAGGTTTGGCTGTCATCATGGACATTGTCCACTCGCACGCAGTCAAGAATCAGGTAGAAGGTCTTGGATTGTTCGACGGTACACCATACCAATATTTCCACGACGGATACCGCAGAGAACATCCACAGTGGGATTCACTTTGCTATAATTATGAAAAGCCTGAAGTGCTTCACTTCCTGCTTTCAAACTGCAAATATTGGCTAGACGAATTCAAATTCGACGGTTTCCGCTTCGACGGAGTTAGTTCGATGCTATTCCTCGACCATGCCATGGGCAACGTCTTCGGAGATTATAGCAATTATTTCAATGGAAATCAGGATGGCGACGCGATTTGCTACCTCACTTTGGCAAACAAACTGATCCATCAGGTGCATCCTTACGCCATCACTATCGCTGAGGAGGTGAGCGGAATGCCGGGTGTGGCAGCTAAGATTGAAGACGGAGGTATGGGATTCGACTACCGTCTTGCCATGGGAATTCCAGATTTCTGGATCAAGATGATCAAGGAGGTCAAAGACGAGGATTGGAAACCGGGACATATTCTTTGGGTCCTCACCAACCATAGAGCGGAAGAAAAGACCATCAACTACGCAGAAAGTCACGACCAGGCACTTGTGGGCGACAAAACGATTATTTTCCGTCTTGCAGACGCCGACATGTATTGGCACATGTCGAATTTGTACGACAGCTCATATATGGTAGACCGTGCTATCGCTCTCCACAAGATGATCCGCATGATCACATTGGCGTCGATCAACGGAGGATACCTCAACTTCATGGGCAATGAATTCGGTCATCCTGAATGGATTGATTTTCCACGTGAAGGAAACGGATGGTCATATAAATACGCTCGTCGCCAATGGCATTTGGTGGACGATCCAAATTTGAAATACAAATATTTGGGAGACTGGGACAAAGCGATCATCAACCTTGTCAAAAGCGTTCACAAATTCAACACGATGCCAATCGAAGTGCTTTGGGACAAAAGTGATGACCAGGTGCTTGCATTCCGCAGAGATGATCTAGTGTTCGTATTCAATTTCCATCCATACAAATCGTTTACAGACTACGGTATTCTTGCTCCAGCAGGCAAATACAACATGGTATTGTCGTCTGATTCAAAAAAATTTGGTGGATTTGGTCAAGTCGACGAGACTCAGGAACACTTCACGATGGAGGACACAAACCATACGTCAGCAGGCAAAGAGTGGTTGAAACTCTACATTCCCGCACGTTCTTGTATGGTGTTAAAATTAGACAGATAAAAAGTGGAAAACATAAAGTTGCCCGACGATTTCATTACAGATTTGCATGAGTATTTGCCAGCCGAACATCAGCAATTGATTGACGCGTTGGCTACAGAGTCAGTGTCAAGCATACGCCTGAACAGACGTAAAATCGACATCGAATGCTCCTTAGAGAAGGTCAAATGGTGTGAAGACGGCTATTACATCAACGACCGTCCAACATTCACCATGGATCCCCTATTCCACGCAGGAACCTACTATGTACAGGAAGCAAGTTCAATGGCTGTGGAGCAAGTGTTCAGGCAGTATATGAAAGAAGTCGAAAGTCCGGTGGTGCTTGATCTTTGTGCATCGCCAGGAGGAAAGACAACACACTTGGCATCTCTGCTTGATGGAGAAGGATTTCTGTTGAGCAATGAAGTTGTCAAGACACGCACAAAGACATTGTGTGAAAACGTCGCGAAATGGGGATTCGCCAACACAGCGGTATGCTCTGTCATGCCATCATCATTCACTGATTTGACAGGACTGTTTGACCTGATTCTAGTAGACGCCCCATGCTCTGGAGAAGGAATGTTCAGAAAAGACGAAGTGGCTGTTGCGGAATGGAGTCGTGACAATGTCAAAATGTGTGCGGAAAGACAACGGACAATTCTCAAAGACGTGTTTCCAGCTCTAAAAGAAGACGGAATACTTATCTACAGCACTTGCACTTTCAATCCACACGAGGATGATGAAAATGCACAGTGGATTGCAGATGAACTTGGAGCGGAAATGTTAGAGATTGATTTTCCAGCAGACAGCGGAGTGACAAAAGACAAATGCGGCTACCATTTCTATCCCCACAAGACCAAAGGCGAGGGATTCTACATTGCCGCATTCCGCAAGAATCAGCAGGAAGACGAGATTTCAATCCGAACAAAACAGGATAAGAAAAAAGGCAACAAAGGGAACACCAGCCAACCCACTCCAGCAGAAGTGATGAAATGGATCGACGACCCGTCAATCACAGTGACCGACGGCATAGCCTACCCTACCGAATTTGAGCAGCTGATACATTTTTTCAATCAAAACCTACGTCTTCTTCAATATGGCATTCCCGTCTACATTCAAAAAGGGAAAGACATAATTCCACAACACAATCTTGCGATCAGCAACATTGTAAACAAAGAATTCTTTGAAAAAGAGGAAGTCGATTGGGAAAGAGCTATTGCTTTTCTGAAAAAAGACAATATTGAAGTAGAAAACAACAAGAAAGGATGGTTGATGCTGACATACAAAAATGTGCCGATCGGATTCGTCAAGAATCTTGGCGACCGCACCAACAATCTTTATCCACAGAACTGGAGAATTCTGATGTCGGCAGACAAAAGCCGATACAAAGAGATATTCTGACAATCGATATTTTTGATTAACAATGAGATTGACGTTTTTAGGAACAGGCACATCAACAGGAGTGCCAGTGATAGGATGCAAATGCAAAGTATGCCAGTCAAATGATGTACGAGACAAACGTATGCGTGCCAGTGTGTTTTTGGAAGTGGATGACAAAAACATTCTGATTGACTGCGGGCCTGATTTCCGCGCCCAAATGCTGTTTCACGACATCGACCAAATAGACGCCATCCTACTCACACACAAACATATCGACCACATCGGAGGTATTGATGACCTACGTCCACTTGGAAGCAAGAAAATTTATCTCGACAAACAGACAGAAGATGCTGTCAGACAAATGTATGGCTACTGTTTTGCAGAAAACCCTTATCCAGGAGTGCCTTCACTCAGCCTTGAAAGAATCAGCTATGAACCATTCAAAATCTGCGATGGCACAATCGAAGTGATTCCGATTAGAGTGATGCACGGAAAAATGGAGATCATGGGTTATAGAATCGGCAATTTTGCCTACATAACAGACGTATCATCACTTGCTGACGATGCCGAATATGAAAAACTCAAAGGATTGGAAGTTGTTGTGTTGGGATGTCTGCGTATGACAGAACATCATTCTCACCAAAAATTCCAGGAGGCGTTGGAAATGGCAAAAAGGATCAATGCGAAACAGACATTCTTCACACACATGTGCCACCACATCGGTCTGCATTCGGAGATAGAAGACCTCGTACCGGAAAACATTATGTTTGCCTACGACGGATTATCCATAGCATTTGAATAAAATATCAGTCCTTAAAACTCGCCCATGAAAATATTCACACAAATACACGATTTCTGCGTACGAATAACGAGCAGTAAAATCTTCAAAAACACGATTGTGCTTATAATTCTGATAAACTCAATCGTGCTAGGATTGATCACCAGCGAAGCCATATATGCTAAATTCGGAGAATTATTAGAATTTATTCTATCTGCATGTGTAGTCATCTTCACGGTGGAAATAACATTGAGAATCATCGCTAAAGGCTGGAGATTCTTCCTCAACGGATGGAACATCTTCGACTTTTTGCTTATCACAATGGCGTTGATGCCTGAAACAGGAGCCGCCATCACATTCCGTGTTTTCAGGGTATTGAGAGCGCTGAGAATGGTGTCGTCGATGAAAAAGTTGCGACACATTGTTTCTGCCATATTGGTATCCGCTCCACACGTATTCTGGGCAGCAGTGTTGGAGATGATCATATTTTATATTTTCGGAATTATGGGGCAAAACCTATTCCACGAGGCTTTTCCCCAATGGTTTGGCACTCTTGGAGAGACAGTGTACACTCTGTTTCAAGTCACCACACTTGAAAGTTGGTCAATGGGTATAGCCAGACCGGTGATGAAAGTATATCCGTGGGCATGGATGTACTTTGTGCCATTTGTTATGATTTCATCATACATTGTGTTGAACGTGGTAGTAGGAGTTGTGGTAAATGCGACAAGTGATATCTCTGAAGACGACAACATATCAATGAAAGATAAAATAAAAGCAAAAAAAGTCACCAACACAGAGATTTCGGAACAGATCAACGAATTAAAGGAGCATATTTTGCGACTGGAAGCAAAGCTAGAAGAAAATAAAAAAGACGAAAGTAAAATACAGAATTAAAAGAATATAAATTTTGCCGTTAAGTCAGATAACATTAACTTTGCGGCAAATACATTCACAACATGAAAAAACAGTCTTCATGAAAACAAATTCACTGTACAATTATCAATTGAACCAGACCGACACATATATGATGTCGACTCTGTTTGTGATCGGCAATTTGATTATGCCACAGATTTGCCATTTTTTCGGCACAGGCCACGTATGGCTGCCAATCTACTTTTTCACTTTGATAGGAGCCTACAAATATGGTATGGCAGTAGGATTGCTCACAGCCATTTTCTCACCGTTGATCAACCATTTGATGTTCGGAATGCCACCACTTGCCGTATTGCCATCAATATTCTGCAAATCAGTCGTGTTGGCTGTTGTGGCAGGACTGATAGCAGAAAAGACTAACAAAGTCACACTACTTACGCTTTTGGCAACTGTTTTGGCATATCAGGTGGTAGGCACATTGGGTGAATTCGCATTGTTCCAGCATAATTTCTATGCGGCAATCATCGACTTCAGAATAGGTATTCCAGGAATGCTTTTGCAAGTGTTTGGCGGATATCTGTTGTTGAAATACGTATTAAACAAATAAATCTCAAGATATGTTGATATCGAGCTTAAATTTTGTACTACTTTTTCTTGGGCTTGGAGGTTCAGAATTATTAGTGATCATGCTCGTCGTACTACTTTTGTTCGGCGGCAAAAAAATTCCTGAATTAATGCGTGGACTTGGAAAAGGAGTTCGCAGTTTCAAAGACGGAATGAAAGATGTCACTACTGACGACGAAAAGGAGAAAGAAGAAAAGTGACAGATCAAGCGAAATCCTTTTGGGATCATTTAGACGAATTACGCACCTGCTTAATACGCATTATAATTGTCGTGTTAGTGGGTGCAATTGTCGCATTTGCCATGAAGACGGAAGTGTTTTCCATCGTTCTGGCGCCGACAAAATCTGAGTTCATCACCTACAGATGGTTTTCTCAGTTTGGAGAGATAGCCGATTTCAACCTAAATCTTATCAACACCCAGCTCACATCACAGTTTTCCGTACACATGCAAGTGAGCATAATAATCGGGATCATTTGCGTCAGCCCATACATACTCTACTCCATTTTTGCTTTTGTTTCACCGGCTTTGTATGAGAACGAGCGTAAATATGCCAGATTATTGGTAGTGGCGGGATATATCATGTTTATGATTGGCGTCGCATTATGCTATTTCCTGATATTTCCTCTGACCATACGATTCTTAGGAAATTATCAAGTCAGCGAAGAAGTATCGAATATCATCACGCTAAGTTCATATATCGACACATTGACAATGCTGACACTGATGCTTGGAATAGTGTTTGAGTTACCGATATTATGTATGTTGCTTGGCAAAATGGGCATTCTCACCGCAGATTTCATGAAAGAGTACCGTCGACATGCAATTGTAATTATTCTTATCGTCGCAGCCATAATCACCCCGACAACAGACGTGATGACCTTGATGCTGGTAACATTACCTATCTACCTTCTATATGAAATCAGCATCTTAGCTGTGAAGATGACAAACAAATAAAGTCAAAAAAGTTAGAATGTTCTGTTCTTAACAATCATCATTTATGACAAACCTTCTATCATATTTAGTTCAACTAAATCATAGAGTGATTATTTTAAGATATTCTGAAAACAAGAAACAGCTTAGGTCTATAATTTCGCATTAATATAAAAAAACAAGGCAATCCAATAAGGACTGCCTGTATCTTGATTATCTTTCAATCAAAGAAACACATTTTAGGACAAATACATATCGGTATATACGTACTTAGAGCTGTTGTCTACCAACAAATCTTTGATTTCATCAAAACTCATTCTGCCTTTTGCTACAACCTTGTTGTCGATAACAATTGCAGGAAGTGTCACAACATTATACTTAAAAATCTCAATGATGTCCTCAACTTTTGTGATCTTGGCATCAATTGACAGATCGTTAATTGCCTTATTAACAAAACGTTCCAACGAATTACATACAGCACACTCAGTACCTAATACCTTAATTTCCATAAAAAAATCCTTTTAAAGTTCTCTAATAACAAAATCCCTAAATGCTTCTATAAACGCAAGCAACCCTATGCGTTTATTGAATAACAAAAAACAATGCTGGATATATTCGGTTTAGTCAGAATGAAAACAAAAATAAAATTTAGCACCCCACTATAAACATTTCTCTACAAATACATCACCTATCATCATTTCTTGTATTTGACAAAGATAGATGAATTTCTTTATAAATGTTCATCCAAATTAATTGGTTTTGCATTTAACAAGCAAATTTTAATATTAATTAACATTTGAATTAAGAAATCGGACTTAAAGTTGAAGAAAATTACTAATAATTAACATCTTTTGAAGATGATATATAAAAAACGTTTTAAATTCGGCTAAATATTTTGCTCTGTAAACTCGTGGATCATCTAAAATTGAGGATTCCAAAGGGCGGAACACCCTACCCTTTCCTAGTGCGAGCCAATGGCGAACACATAAAAATTAACAAACCACAGAGACCCAAAATCCTCAGAATTTTTATTGCGAGCTGGTTTGAAACCTGCCACCACGATCATGGAATTGATTGGCTATTGAAAAAATTCAATTTTTTGACTGCTCGTCCTAACGGACTCGCGGAATAGAGGTGGAGTTAAGGCGTTCCGCCATTAACAATCCTCGTAAAAATCAGTCATAAACAACTTAAAGGGCAAATAATAAATGTTGACTCTAAATTAAACCTAATATCAATCATTGAAATCACGGTTGTTGATATATGTCTCCAACAATTTTGTCAAACCATCAGGATTATGTGGTGTCACATCAAAATCTGCAATTCCTGCTGGTATCAGACAACTATTTCCTTTCGTCAGTGTTATTTTACGGACACAAGGCTCATCTTTTTTCTCAAACATCTCCCATGAGCGTATGGTGATTGTGCATGTGCCCTCAAGACACATATATGATATAAATGAATCATACTTATACAGTTTTCTGTGAAAAGCACGGTTCACTTCAAGCAATTTGACTGTGAAATACTCACATTCCGCTATGCAAACAGGCTTGTTGATCTTTCGCTCATAATTGCTGCGATAATTGTCATAAACTTTGAAATCAATAGCTTTTGCAGCCAATTCTGTATGAAGCTGACGAGGCTTGCCATCCAATCCCGGACGATTATAGTCGAATATACGATATGTAATATCCGAACTTTGTTGGATTTCTGCCACCATGATTCCGCCACAGATGGCATGAATACGTCCGGCAGGGATAAAAAACGCGTCGCCACTCTTCACCGGATGCTCCTGCAAAACTTCACAGATAGTACCGTCTTCCACACGTTTCTTATACTCATATTCTGAAATCTGTGATTTGAATCCAGAATACAGTTTCGCCCCCGGCTTGGCATCCATCACATACCACATCTCCGTCTTTCCAAACGAATCATGATACTCTTTTGCCATTTTATTATCTGGATGCACCTGAATAGAAAGGTCGTGTTCGGCGTCGATAAATTTGATCAACAATGGAAATTTAGCCCCATACATTTTAAACACTTTTTTGCCAAGCAGTTTTTCTCCATATTCCTCAACAAGTGAGTTCAATGTTCGTCCAGCAAAAATTCCATTCTCGACGACAGATTCGCTACCGGGAACCGCACTACACTCCCAACTTTCACCTATTCGTTCCGAATCAGGAGCCAAACCCTTCATCGGTTTGATACGAGTTCCTCCCCACACTTTTGCATGAAGATTATCGCTCAACAATAATGGATATAGCGTTTTCTGAGACATTTATTTCTTAATCTGTTTTTATTGCGGGTGCAAAATTATAAAAAAACGCTCACTTAATCAGCCAAACATTCAATTAATTGACTTTTTCTGGTCAAATATAGACTAAAATAGGTATCTGAATTCATTTTTGCGTCCAATGTCAAAGACCTAACAGCGTAATTTACAATTTACAAATTGATTATTGCATGTACATTCTATGACACGCACATCCTATTACACGCACGTTCTATGATGACACGCACGTCCGTGCGTCTCTACGTGTGATGAAATGTTTGTCTGTTGTATGCAATTAAGAATAATGAAATGGTAAAGGTTTGCTAGATATTGCGAAAATAATATTTCAAATTTTGCGTTTAGAATTTCTTGACAATTCAACCGATATAAATTATATTTGTGTTGTTAAAAGGACTAAGACATGGAAAATCCACAAAGTTTGCAAAACATAGAAGACGAAAACGCATATATAGAGAACCAATATCAGGAGATGTTGGCGATTTATAAGAAGAGTGCCCACAGACAGAAGATTGAATTGATTGACAAGGCTTTCCGTTTCGCTGTGGATGCTCATCAGGGAGTACGTCGAAGAAGTGGGGAGCCATATATATTGCACCCTATTTCAGTGGCAAGAATCGTGGCCGAGGAAATCGGTCTCGGCTCGACATCTATCTGTGCGGCTCTGCTTCACGATGTGGTGGAAGACACCGAATATACTGTGGAGGATATAGAGGAACGTTTCGGAAAGAAGATTGCCCAGATTGTCGACGGTCTTACAAAAATCTCAGGTGGTGTGTTCGGTGAGCAGGCAAGCAAACAGGCTGAGAACTTCCGCAAACTGCTGCTGACCATGAGTGAGGACATCCGAGTGGTTTTGATTAAAATGGCAGACCGTCTGCATAATATGCGAACACTCGCGTCGATGCCACAAGCCAAGCAATTGAAAATCGCCGGTGAGACGCAATATATCTATGCTCCTCTTGCCAACCGTCTTGGACTATACGCCATAAAGACGGAACTTGAAGATCTAAGCTTTAAATATGAACATCCCGACAAATATGAGGAACTTTCTTCCAAAATAGCCAACACAAAAGAGTCTCGAGACAAATTGTTTGAAATGTTCTCAGCTCCTATATCTAAATCTCTCGACGCGCTTGGTCTTAAATACGAGATTCACACAAGAGTGAAGAGCGTCTACTCTATATGGAGAAAGATGCAGACCAAGAACATCCCGTTTGAGGAGGTTTACGACCTTTTGGCATTGCGTATCATATTCGACCCAGATGAAACCCAATCAGAAAAAAAACTCTGTTGGGAAATCTATTCTGCTGTGACTGACCAATACAAACCTCATCCCGACCGTATTCGCGACTGGGTGAGCACTCCAAGAGCAAACGGTTACGAAGCTCTGCACGTGACTGTGATGGGACCTCTTGGCCAATGGGTGGAGGTGCAGATCCGTTCACGACGCATGGATGACATCGCTGAAAAAGGTTTTGCCGCCCACTGGAAATACAAGACAGGAGAAAAAGATGACTCCGAATTGGAGAAATGGCTTCAGACAATCAAAGAATTGCTTGAAAACCCTGAGCCAAACGCCATCGACTTCCTCGACACATTCAAATTAAACCTGTTCGCATCGGAAATCTTCGTCTTCACTCCTAATGGAGACATCAAGACCATGCCTCAAGGCTCAACAGTGCTCGATTTCGCATTCCTGCTACACACTGATGTCGGCACAACATGCATCGGAGCCAAAGTGAACCATAAACTTGAGCCACTGAGCTATGTGCTTAATTCCGGCGACCAGGTCGAAATCCTGACAAGCAAGAAACAATCTCCGTCGGAAGACTGGATTGATTTTGTCAAAACGGCAAGAGCAAGAGCCAAAATCAGAAGCCTCTTCAAGAAGGAATACCGAAATATCATGAAAAAAGGTGAAACCAGCTTGAAAGAGTTGCTCGACAGCCACGGACAATCTATGTCTAGAGACATCATAAGCCAAATGCTCGAACATTATGGCAAAGCTAAAAAAGAAGAGCTCTTCTATGCAATCGGAAAAGGTCAAATAAATCTAGACGAAATTCCGAAACTCTTCTTCAAAGCCAAAGCGGAAAGCAAATGGATGAAGTTCTGGAAACTTCAGTTCGGAAGCAATAAAAAAGAGGCAAAAGAGCTTATCAACACGTCAAAATCTAATGTGCTGACTCTTACCGAAAGTTCCAAAAACTACCGTATCGCCGAGTGTTGCCAACCTATTCCTGGAGACGACATCCTTGGGTTCATAGAGGAAGAAAACAAATTCGTGGTGCATAAATGCCAGTGTCCAGTAGCGATGAAACTAAAAGCCAGCCACGGCGACAACATCGTCTCTGCCGTATGGGAAACTCACAAAGTGCTCTCATTCCCAGCCACTATCCGAATCAACGGAATCGACTCTCAAGGAGTGTTGAGCAGAATTCTGAATGTCATCAGCGAAGAGAACGAAATCAACATGACAAAAGTAAATATTGATACCAAAGATGGAATCTTCGAAGGTGACATCACTCTGTATATCCACGACGTAGAAGACCTTAACAACCTTTGTCTAAATCTGTTGAAAGTGCACGGAATGAAATCTGTGAACCGTATAGAAAACGACAAGCAGGGCAAATAAAAAAGAAGAAAACAATAATAGTCATGACTAATATTCTTAAATATAGCCGTCGACAGACGACTGAAGTGCATGTGGGAAAAGTGGTGATTGGTGGAAACAATCCTATCCGCATACAGTCGATGGCAAACACCGACACAAACGATATAGAAGCGTCGGCTCAACAATGCAAGCGAATCGCTGACGTTGGTGGTGAGATCGTACGTTTCACTGCTCAGGGTCAGAAAGAGGCCAACAATCTACAGTTTATCGAAAAACGTTTGACCGAGCTAGGATGCGATGTGCCTTTGGTAGCAGACATACACTTCAATCCTGCCGCAGCTGACGTAGCCGCTCAATACGTGGAGAAAGTCAGAATCAATCCAGGCAACTACGTCGACAGTGTGCATACACAAAAAAGATTTGAATACACAGACGAGGAATACACAGCCGAGTTGCAGAAGATCCGCAACAGATTCGTCCCATTCCTCAACATCTGCAAGGAACATAAGACTGCGATAAGAATCGGAGTCAACCACGGATCGCTGTCCGACAGAATCCTTTCCCGATATGGCGACACGTCCAACGGAATGGTGGAATCATGTCTGGAATTTTTAAGAATCTGCAAATCCGAAAATTTCAACGACGTTGTAATCTCCATAAAGGCATCCAACGTCATAATCATGGTGCAAACCGTCCGTCTGCTTGTAGAAAGGATGGAGAAAGAAGATCTACACTACCCTATCCACCTTGGGGTGACTGAGGCTGGAGCAGGTGAGGACGGACGTGTGAAGAGCGCGGCAGGTATAGGTGCTCTGCTCTACGACGGTATCGGAGACACAATCCGCGTTTCATTGAGCGAAGACCCTGAAGCTGAGATTCCTGTGGCCAAATCACTTGCCGACTATATCAATTCCAAAGTTGCGAAGAAGACGACAGCCAACCAAGAGTATCAGCTGAAAGATATCTTCAAACTGGAAGCCAGAAAAGTGAGCAGATGCGGAATAATCGGTGGAGGCAAAGTGCCGGTTGTGATTTCAGAATATGCTGAAGTAGACGGACTTAAGCCAGACTTCGTATCAAGAGACAAGTATGACGCTAGCTGCAACGTCGCTCATATAGTGCCATTCGCAAATTGGAAGGGAGAATCAAATTGTTATCCTCTATTTTCAGCCAATGAGATTTCAAAGATTGGCGACGTGAATGCCGAATACAAATTCCTTCAGCTATCGTATGAAGAGGCATCCGAGGAGGCATTGAAAAATATAGCCGACGACGTGGTATTGATAATCAAGTCGGATGCAGGCATGAATGACGTGGCATGCAGACGCAATATCTTCGTGATGCTGACCTCGTTAGGCAAGAGCAATCCCGTCATCTTGGAATCTTCTTACGCCACTTCTGATAGCGGAGAATTGCAAGTGTGCGCTGGAGCCGACAACGGATTATTCTTCATCGACCATTTGCCAAGCGGAATCTGCATCAAGTCAAAATTGAAAGAGTCGCTTTCTGTGGCGTTCGGAATCCTACAGGCCACACGCACAAGAGTTGTAAAGACAGAATACATATCATGTCCAAGCTGCGGACGCACGCTATACGACCTACAGTCTACACTGGCAAAGATCAAAGCCAAGACATCACATTTGACTGGGCTTAAAATCGGAGTCATGGGTTGCATCGTCAACGGACCGGGAGAGATGGCAGACGCCGACTACGGATACGTAGGATCAGCACGAGGCAAAGTCAACCTTTATAAAAAACAAGAATGTGTCGAGAAACTCATTCCAGAAGACGAGGCTGTGGACAAACTGATTGAACTGATAAAAAAGAACGGAGACTGGAAAGACGCGTGATTTGATTCATAATGCATATTCATAATTGTTGGGAAATCCACACATCTGGTAATCCTACCATCATGTAGAGACGCACGGACGTGCGTGTATCAGGCGATAAATGCATAATTCATAATGCATAATTAAAGGCCATGGTTGTCGCAGGCAGTGACTACCATGGTCTATTATTTTAATGAGGATTGTTAAGGACGGAACGTCCTAACCAGCCACCCACCGTGCGAGCCGTAGGCGAACACTAAAAACAAAAGATAGATATAGTTCATTCCATATTATGTTAGATAGCAACTTTATGATAAATAATAGAAACATTGTTTGGAAAAAAGAAAAGGCATAGATAAATTTGTTAGAAAGATAAGAGAAAAAATCTCATCTGAAGCTACAATTTGAACATTAACTAAAAAAGGGTAAAGATATGTCACATAGTATTATCGACATCGAAGGCGTAGGAGAAGCTTACGCAAAGAAGTTGCAGAACGCAGGTATCCGCACAACAGAAGCTCTACTTGAGGCAGGTGCTTCTCCAAAGGGAAGAAAAGAATTGGCAGAGAAGACAGGTATCTCAGATGCTTTGATCTTGAAGTGGACAAACCATGCAGACCTATTCCGCATCACTGGTATCGCAGGTCAGTTTGCAGAGTTGCTTGAGGCAGCAGGTGTAGACACAATCAAAGAGTTGCGCCACCGTAAGGCAGAGAACCTTCACGCGAAGATGGAGGAGGTCAACGCAGAAAAGAAGCTAACTCGCCGAATCCCTTCAGTTGGTCAGCTAGAGGCAATGATCGAGCAGGCTGGCAAACTTGAGCCAAAGATGACTTATTAATCTTACTCAGATTTCAAAATTAACAGAAAAACACCGCAGAAATGTGGTGTTTTTTTCTATATAACACAACTAGCAACACATGTGTTTTATGATTGGTGGGATATAACACACTAGATAGAATCTTGCAATGTGAAATTTATAGGACAGGAGGTGAAAAATATGTTTTCCCATGTGATTCTCCACGAGGAATGGTAAATCCACGTGATTACAACACACTTACACCCAAAGCAATGGAAAAAATCAGATTATTAAGAGCAAATGAAAAATTTTTGATAACAGATGTAATCTTGGGTTGTAGTCCAAGAATATGTATAAGAAGAGAATTAGCACCAATTGAAATAACAAAATGATTAGATAGAGACGGGGTACACCCCGTCTCTACATACGATTATCCAAACAATTTCTTTATGATATCTGGTCTTCCAAGGCTTTTCAAATCACGGATTATCTCCTGCTTATATTCTTTCTTATACCAGAAAAAGAATTTACGCTGGTCTTCCTTGTCTTTCTTTGTGCGCGGTGTGTACACTTTCTCCAATGTATATGGATTGATGCCTGTGTAATACATCTCCGTGGCAAAGGTCATAGGTGTCGGTGTGAAATCCTGCACCTGCTCCAGATTGAATCCCATTGCTTTCGTGCGAGCGGCAAGCATCGCCATGTCGACGCGATGACATCCCGGATGTGAACTGATGAAATATGGTATTATCTGCTGGCGTAAACCTGCCTTGCCACAAATTCTGTCGAACTCTTTCTTGAATTTCTCAAACTGCGAAAAACTTGGTTTGCGGATCAAACATAGCACTCCGTCTTCGGTATGCTCTGGAGCCACCTTCAATCGTCCGCTCACATGATTGGTGATCAATTCCTCCGCGTATGCCTGATGACTTGCGTTTGCCTTCGGATCCTTGTCTTCATGCAAAATCAAATCGTATCTGACACCGCTACCAATGAACGACTTCTTTATCTTCTTCAGTTTGTCCACCTCTTTATAAAGCGCGATAAGCGACGAATGGTCCGTGTTCATATTCGGACACACTTTCGGGAAGGCACAGCTTGGGCGTTTGCACTTTTTGCACAATTCCTGATTTCGTCCACGCATCTCGTACATATTTGCGCTCGGACCTCCAAGATCCGACAGATAGCCCTTGAATTCAGGATGCTCACACACCTCCTTCACCTCCCTCATTATACTCTCCTTGCTTCGTGAAGTGATATGTTTGCCCTGATGCGCACTGATCGCGCAGAATGAGCAACCACCAAAACATCCTCTGTGAATATTGATACTGAACTTGATCATATCGTAGGCTGGGATTCGTTTGCCCTTATATTTAGGATGTGGAAGACGTGTGTATGGCAGATCAAACGAAGCGTCCAAATCCTTCGACTCCATCACAGGGAAAGGAGGATTAACAACCGTAACATGGTTTTTATCAACACGTTGGATAAGACGACGTGCCTCCATCTTATTACTTTCCTCCTCTATCACACGGAAATTCTTCGCCTGCTTCATCTTGTCTTTGCAGCACTCAAGATGAGGAAAAAGCTCAAATGTCTCACCGTCGTATTCAGGAATCTTATTTCCTTCAATTAAATATGAAGTCTGTGGCACATCATGCATATCAAAAATGCTTTCTCCTCTCTTGCACCTGTTGGCAATCTCTTTAAGTGGCAATTCTCCCATTCCATAAATAAGAAGATCAGCCCCGCACGTGGCAAGAATAGTCGGCATCAAGGTGTCGTCCCAATAATCATAATGGGTAAGACGACGGAGACTCGCCTCCAATCCTCCAATCACAACCGGAACATCAGGATAAAGTTCTTTCAATATTTTCGTGTAGACGGTGGTGCAACGATCCGGACGAAAACCTGCCTTTCCATCGGGAGAATAGGCGTCGTCACTACGTTTTCTCAACCCAGCGGTGTAATGGTTCACCATTGAATCCATACAGCCAGATGTGACCGCAAAAAACATTCGTGGTTTACCAAATTTCTTGAAATCACGGTAATCACCATGCCAATCAGGTTGCGGCACAAGAGCCACTCGCAATCCGTACGACTCCAAACATCTGCCGACCACAGCACCCGCAAACGAAGGGTGGTCGACATACGCGTCGCCAGAAAACAAGACTACATCCACGTAATCCCATCCTCTCAAATCTGTCTCTTTTTTAGTAGTAGGCAGAAAATCTGTAAGTCTGTACTCTTTTGGCATAATATATTATTTTGGTTGATGATTGATGATTGATGATTGATGGTTGATGATTGATGGTTGATGATTGATGGTTGATGATTCAAACCCAAATCTCTATTCTCTCATCTCTATTCTCTCATCTCTTAATTATCTCATATTTACATCGGATCGACATCAATCTGCACAAACACACTCTTGTGATGAAGCAGAATATTGTCGACACACTGTTTCATAATCATTTTTGACGGTGAGACGTTGGTGTTGACATCAAGTTTCACCATTATCTTACGTATATGCAACGCCTGGATCCTTGTAACTACGGGAAGATCCGGACCATATACAAACTGTCCGAAATGGGAACGCAACACCGCCGCCAACTCATACGCCGCCGCCTCTGTTTTATCCACATCCTTACCCTTTACCATAAGGTTTATCAGGCGATAGAATGGCGGATAACGGAATGCTGTACGCTCATTCAGCTGTGAGAGATACATACTCCTGTAGGAATTCTTACACACCTGATCCACAACCGGATGCTTCACATCACTCGTCTGCAACACCACCAAGCCTCGTTTGCCATGCCGGCCGGCTCGTCCTCCCACTTGTGAAATCAACTGGAAAGCTCGCTCATGCGCACGGAAATCCGGATAATGGAGCATGGAGTCTGCGCTTAAGATTCCCACTACCCTCACCTTCTCAAAATCCAAACCTTTGGAAATCATCTGCGTGCCGACAAGGATATCAGTCTTGCCACGCTCAAAATCTGAAATTATCGACTCGTAGTTTTTACGTGATTTGGCGACATCCAAATCAAGGCGAGCCACTTTTGCGGCAGGAAAAATTTTGCTGATCTCCTCTTCTGCCTTCTCTGTGCCAAACCCACGGTTGCTGAGTGTGGGATTGCCACACGACGGACAGAATTGCGGAACCGGAATTGTATAGCCACAATAGTGGCATACCAGAGAATTATCTTTGCTATGAAGAGTCAGGCTCACATCACAATAGATGCAGCGTGGCACGTAGGCACAACTTCTGCACTCCATGTATGGAGAATATCCACGTCGGTTCTGAAACAAAATCACCTGCTCATGATTGGACAACGCGCGACTCATCTCGTCGATCAACTTCTGGCTGAACAATCCCGTCATCTTCTTCTGCAGACGCTCCGTCTTCACATCAACCACATTGATCTCAGGCAATTGGATATCCGCATAACGAGTCAAAAGCTCCACAAAACCATATTTCTTTGTCTGTGTGGCAAGATAATAGCTTTCTATCGACGGAGTGGCAGAGCCGAGCAAAACCTTTGCATTATGAATTTTAGCAAGCACTATTGCCGCATTACGGGCATGATAGCGAGGCGCAGGATCATATTGTTTGTAGGTGTTTTCATGCTCTTCATCCACAATCACGACTCCAAGATTACGGAATGGAAGGAAGATAGACGAGCGGACACCGAGAATCACTTTGTACTCCTTTTCTGGCGAGAGCATATTCTGCCACACCTCAACTCTCTCATTATCTGAGAATTTGGAGTGATAGATACCAAGTTGTTCGCCAAACACACGACGAAGACGAGTCGTCAGCTGAGTGGTGAGAGCAATCTCAGGAAGCAGGAACAACGCCTGTTTGCCGCTTGCAATGGCTTCATCAATAAGTTTGATATAAATCTCCGTTTTTCCGCAAGAGGTGACTCCATGCAAAAGCACAACATCTTTCTGCTGGAAATTGGAAATAATCTCATCGTAGGCTTTATTCTGGGCATCGGTAAGTGGATAGCGATCCACCACATTAGCAAATTTACTATTGTCGATCCTGCCGATCTCCTTGTCGTAAAGGCGGAAAATATCCTTTTTTATCAATCCCTGTAAGACGGCGGGCGACGCATCTGCTTTAGCCAGAAGTTCCTTTTTAGTCACCTCCTTCTGCTCTCCTTTCACATAAAAACTCGACATTGACAGGAATTTAAGCAGAAGTTCAAGCTGTTTTGGCGAACGTTCCAGTTCAGCCGCAGCCTTATTCATTGCGTCAGTATCAAGCAGGCGGTCGGAGACAGTAACGTATGTCTCCATTTTGGGTTTATAGCCATCCTTCAGCTGTTCATTCAGAGTGATGGCACCCTTGGCAAGAAGCGACTGCATAGTGGGAAGAAGATTCTTCACTTTGACCAACTTGCTAAGTTCCTCAATACTTGTCTGTTTGGAAGTAGAGAGGTTTTCCATCACTGCCAATTCCGTCTTCTTAAGCGGTTCAATCTCCTCAAAATCCTCATTTGCGGCGACGAGAGTCTCGCTCTCCATCTTCAAGCCAGACGGCAATGCGGCTTTCATCACCTCGCCAAGACTACATATATAATAGTCTGCAATCCATTTCCAAAGATTAAGTTGAGATTGGGTGACGACAGGATTCAGATCCAGCACAGAAATGATTTCCTTGATCTCTATGTCATCGTCGAAATCATCAAATATTTGGGAGACGATGCCAGTATAAAGTTTCTTTTTTCCCACAGGCACCACCACCCTGCCACCGACAATCACGTCGGCAGCCAACTCATCAGGCACTGCGTAAGTCAGCACACGGTTGAGAGCGAGCGGAAGAATCACACTGACATATTTCATCTATGATGGAAATCAATTATTTTTCAAAGATACTGAAAATAATTCATAATTTAGAATGCATGATTCATAATGAACTAAGTTCAAATCATACAAAAAGCAGATAATTTAGCATTCCGCTTTAAGCATTTTAAATTTACTTAATAATCGGGAACCTCACAATGAATGTTGTTCCGACACCCTCTTCCGTTTCAAATGAGATGTCACCTTTACATGCGGTGACGATACTCTTGGTGATGGCAAGCCCCAGACCCATTCCACTGTTTTTAGTGGTGAAATTAGGTTCAAACATACGTTTTTGGATATCAGGTTTGACACCAGTACCATTATCCTTCACACGCACCTCCACATTCATATCCGATGTAGAAAGAGAGACATTGACAAAGCCCATCTGATCTTCTGGAATTGCCTGAATAGCGTTTCGGATAAGGTTGTTGAACACCTGCATCAACTGTTTCTCGTTTCCAAGGATATATACAGGATGATTTACTGTAATGTCAGACTGCACAATCACACCCTCTGGATTATGCAAGTAGAGAGCGACAGCATTACGCAATCTCACCACGATGTCGACACGTTCTGGCTCCACCGCCGTCACCTTAGCAAAATCAGAGAATTCAGTGGCGATACGGGCAAGATTCTCAATCTGTTCGACAAGCAAATCCGCAGTATGGTTGAAATACTCCTCAAAATGTTCAGGATCCATCTCCTGTTTACGCTGTGCAGCCTGGATCGACAATTTCATAGGAGTAAGCGGATTCTTAATCTCATGAGCGATAGACCTTGCCATATCACGCCAAGCCGTTTCACGCTCGCTTCGTGCAAGTTTTTCAGCAGATACGACAAGTTCGTCAACCATTGCATTATATCTTGACACCAACTGACCGATCTCATCATTCTTATTTGAATAATAGATTTTTTCATTGGCGTTTGTAAGCTGTAGACGCTGCAGTTTATTACTGATCTCATAAATCGGAGCAGAAATTCTCATGTTGATCCACCAAACGACCAAGAACGAAAGTGTGATCACAATCAAGAAAGCGTCGAGGACAAACACGATATAGTTGAAGACATCCGAATTACGGTTTTTATCCAACACATTGTTCAGCACCTGAACATATCCCACCTGGACATTATTGGCATTATAAAGATAAGCGTATTCAGTGGCATATTTCTTACCCAATATCGACTCTTCTGTTTTTGGATAAAGAGTAAGATTACATTTTGCGTTAGCATTCATAATACGTGAAGCTCCCTCATTTTTACGTCGTGCTCCAAGTCCTTTCAGGTCACTACTTGATGCAGAATGTTGGAATCCATTTGAGTCGTAAATGATAATATCAGAGTGGAGCACCATAGAATACTCTTGAAGAATATAGTCAAGATTGCCTGACGAAATCATCTCCAGATCAGAATGTGTACCTAGTTTTTCCTGCAAAGCAGACTGCAAAGTCATAATCTTCGTGTTACTGTTGTACTGCATCTCCTGTTCGTACTGACGGAGGAAGAACGTGAACGACAGCCATGCTGTTGCGATGAAAGCTATTGCAAGAGGAGCCAAAAGCCACAAGAGCATTCTGGAGAATATTGAGTTTCTGATACTCTTGTTTTTCAGATATTTAATAATATAGTATACAACAACCCAGAAAAGGAAAATTCCAAATATAGTAGAAACAAGAATCAGATGCATATTGATTGTTATTTCCGGCAAACTACAGACAATATAGCCTCCTTTTCCAAAAGAACGCACATAATGATGATAACCATTAATATTATACGAATATGCATGTTCACCACGACGCAAAGCTGTGCTATGAGGAGGATAATGGTAATCTCCCGTCCACATCTGAAGTTCTCCGTTGTAATATTTTGCCAGAGCAAGATTATTCCATTGAGAAGTGTAACTACTATACTTAAGATTGTTTGTTTCAGACGACAAACGATTATATAGAAGTGACGGATAAAACTTCACATACATATCTATTCCCTGATAGTGGAATTTAGCCAAATATACCAGAGAGAGAGCAGCGTCAGCATTTAGATAAAAATTATGATTATGTACCCTTCTACAACTATTTTTAATAAATGAAGGCGGCACCGTAGTATATTTCAGGGAATTACGGTCTCGAAGATGAATGGCAGAACCAGGACGAGACAACTGGATATCAAAGTCATACTTTCTCCAATAATCAGTGAAATACTTCTCACGCAGACGAGTTTCTATCTCCAATTGTCGATTCACAGTATCCACAAGATATGCCTTTAATACCACATCCTGACGGAATTTACTCTCGACATTATCCATCAACTGCTCCAATGTGGAATCATAATTCATCAACGCATTCGACTCAATGCGGCTTGCCAGATTACTGATCTTAAACTCGTTTCTTGCAGAACTTAGCTTAATCAACAGAGCGACCGCAAAATTCAAAATCAAAAAAGCTAGCAATCCAATAAAAATATTTCTGGATTGTATTTTATAGAAAAAGAATATATCTTTCACTAATAGCATAGCTATCATCCATGGGAAAGTATATTTCACCGAATCGTCATCAACAAGAAATACAATAAAAAAGAATATTGAAAAATTCACGACTCGAATTACAATCACTGACTTAATGGACAAACGCCTTTGAGTAAGACTCATAAGATGTGCTACAATATTGGCATACAGAATAATCCATACAACAAACACAAAGAGAGCCAAACAGGTCTCTTTGGATATATCCTGCACATATGGGACCGCCAAATCGACATTCGATCTATTATAAATAAAAACTCTTGCCATAGCATAAACAACCACACCAAGCGTAATAATCAGGACATGACCTAAATAGGCAATCAGAAAATGCCATTTATCACCAGAAAACAAAAGTTCACTTGGTAGCAGTCGTTTAATCACTAGAGAGTAATAAAGAATAATGATTATAGTATAAAGCAAAACCACACCAAGCGGTGTTCCCGAACTGTCATCAAACAAACTTCCACCAAATATATATGCAGGCTGACGAATTGAGCCACAAAACAAGACAAAAAGCAAAATACATCCTACAATACCCGCAAAATATAGTTTGGACAATTTTCCGTCATTATATCTCAAGAAAATAACACGCAACAAGAGATACATGAATATTCCAAATATAATCCAACTGAAAAAACATATCCGTTTACACAATTGGTCAGGCACTGAAATTGTGACATTCTGCAAACGGAACAATTCTGCTCCATTGTTGCCATTTACAACAATCGCATCAAGATTCTCCGTACCTACAAATCTCACATGGTTAGGCAAATTAAATCCTTCGCAAAACTTATCTACCTTCATTTCATGAGGATAATAGAATGTCTTGACTTTTATCAAAGCGATATAGTGATATTCTCCTGATGATATTTTCGAACCAACAGTATGATAATTGGCAGCGCAATAATAGAATTCCGATTTATCTGGGATTTCAGATAAGGAATCTACATTTATTTCGTTGTCTGTCCAATAAATAAGATTATTTCTCCTGTAGACACGACACTCTATACCATTTTTTTTCGACTGGCTGATATAAAAAGGATTACTTTGAAGTTTTTCAAGGTTTCCTCCCGTCTCCTGCATCATCTTTGTAAGCAGATCCATAGCAATCGTCTGCTTATTATGAAGAGTCTGATTGAATTCAGTGAGATCCAAACTTTTCTGGCTACGCATATAACTCAGATAGTCGGACACCAAGGCTATTGTCGCAGTCACAACAAGGACAGCAAGGACTACATATATATTGGAAACCAGTTTTTTTATGACTTCAATAAAATCTTTTCTCATAATCACTCATGATGATACGGTTCTCCTTTCAATATCGTGAAAGCTCGATAAATCTGCTCCACGAAGATAAGTCTGATCATCTGATGCGAAAAGGTCATTTTTGAAAGCGACACTTTTCCATTCGCACGTTTGTAGACATTAGGAGAAAAACCATAAGGACCGCCAATCAAGAAAACCAGACGTTTTCCTCCGGCATTCATTTTTTTCTGCAAATACTCTGAAAATCCGACAGATGTGAATTCTGTGCCATGCTCATCAAGAAGAATCAACTCATCATTGGCTGAGACTACCTGCATAATGAGTTCCTCCTCTTTTTGCTTTTGCTGATCTTCACTTAGATTCTTCGTATTTTTTAATTCAGGAATCTCGATGAATGAAAACTGGGCATAGTGCGACAATCTATTAACATACTCCTTAATAGACGCAATAAAATTCTTATCAACGGTTTTGCCAACTGCTACGAGATCAATTTTCATACTAATTCATCATCTATTTATAGTAAGACGCAATTCTTCGCGTCTCAACCGGATTCTCTTTATTTACAATCTCGGCAAAGTTAACTAATTGTAATTAAATCAACAAAGTTTAATTCGCTTAAATAGTTCCCACATCACAATACCTGCTGTGACAGACACATTCAATGAGTGTTTTGTGCCAAACTGTGGTATTTCAATCACTCCGTCACTTTCATCGACCACATCCTGACGGACCCCTTTGACTTCATTTCCCATCACAATGGCAAATCCTGGTTTACCTTCTGGCAAAGCCAAATCATTGAGCATCTCACTCCTTTCTACCTGTTCGATTGAATAGACATGATACCCCCGACTTTTCAACCGTTTGACGGCATCCAATGTGTCTTCAGCATACTCCCAGTCCACCGTCATCTCTGCTCCTAACGCACTTTTATGAATCTCAGCATTAGGCGGACATGACGTGATTCCGCACAACACAATTTTCTCCACAATAAACGCATCTGCTGTACGGAACACTGCACCTACATTATGCATGCTCCTCACATTGTCGAGCACCACTACCAAAGGAATCTTCTTTGTTTGCTTAAACTCCTCTGGAGTAATTCTATTAAGATCTTCTATTGTCAGCTTTTTCATTTTTTCTTTCCTTCTATATAGTCACATGCAGTTTCGATAATATTATCCAATTTCTGCTTGTAGACAAGCTCTTCATCCAAATGCAGTACGATATCCGGATCAACTCCAAACTCGGTGATTTGCATATTTTTATCATAACATGGATTAGCAGAGAATCGTACTTTCCAGCCACAAGGCAATTCGGTAGTAAACGGCATGCCACATCCGCCTCCTGTCTTTCCTCCAAGAATTTTGACACGAGGCAAACCCTTCATCGCATACACAAATTCATTCGTAGCACTGAAACATCGGCTATTCGTGAGCACATAAACCGGCTTTTTGTATATAACACCTGTACTGTTTGGTGACACTTTCTCTGCCACAGGTGATGAGAAATCTGAATGTCCAGGCCCTGTTTTATTGACTCTGTATCCAATAGTCGTCGTCTCATCAATAAAATGAGACACCAACGCACTCACATTGGCAATTGAACCACCTCCATTACTTCTCACATCTATAATCAAGCCTTCGGTATCCTCAAATGAATCCAAAATATTATTTATATTGCCTGATGAGAAAGAAGAAGAAAAACTTCCATAATAAATATACCCCACCTTCCCGTCACGCAATGTCTTATATTTGAATCCACCGACAATTCTTGTATCTTTGCCCAAATATCTGTCATTATAATTCACGACATTATAATCAAAGTCAATAGGTGTATTGTCGGCGAAATCATATCTTGAGACATCAAACGACGTATAAAGGTTGACATGACCGTCCTTCAACTCTCCCAACATCGCCGCCAATATGTCGAAATATTCAGTGACATTGTCGCAGTCGTAATAAACTTTGGGCAAATATTTGTCATAAACCAAATCCCATCTCATGATACTGTCCTTTTTATAGTCAAAGAAACAGTATTTTTCATCTATCTCTTTCCAAAGGAAATTGAAATTCTCAACAATGTCGAAATCCTCATATTCCAAGTCGTCGTCACAAGAGACAAAAACAGACGACACCGCCACAAATATAATAGCAAATATTCTTTTCATAGCTTCTTATTCAAATACTGTTGTAAACCTGGAATCTCTGTTTAGCCTTCCTTTTAAATTATAATAGTCATACGACCATCCAAGAAGAGCCTGGACATTCGTCGTACGGTTGTCTATCATATTAATCATTGATTTCGAGCGATCCACTAACATTCCGAGACGCAATGTCGTCCTGCGAAGTGGCAACTCCACCATCAATTTATTTGAAAAGCGAACTTTCTCCGAGAAAGAATTGAAATCCAAGAACTCAGATTTTTCATACTCAGGCAATGTCAAATCATAATATAGCTGAGTGTATGTAGGTGAAAATACGACTCCAGCCAATCTGAGATCAAACTGATCTGAGATTTTTATCAAACGTCGTTTGGTACGGACACATAATGTAGGGCGAAACGACAAACCTAAAAGACTCAAATCTGCACGTATGTAAACAGGATTATTTGAATTGCTGAACAAAAGGTCCGCTCCAAGTTCAAACCCTGCGTATGCTCCACAAAGCATGTGAAATTTCGGAGTATGTTTCCAGTCATAAAAATAATGATATTCAAACACATCATAGTAAGAACTCATCTCCGTCGACTCATTTGTCGGCATCATATTTGACATACTTACACGATTATTCACCAGACTGTAGAAATCACATTTTCCAGCTTTCTGGTGTTTGATTGTCTCATTCCAAAACTCAAACGTCGTTCCAGAATACAGCAATGGTGAAAGGTACGAAACATGATGAGTTTCTCTACCCAGGCCCAATCCAAAAGCACGATTTCCAAGTCTGACAGATGCTGAATCCGACGTCTCCGCATGCAACGTCGTCAGAAAGAAAAATATGAATGAGATTATAAAAACAAAATTCCTCATTTCTAAAAAAATCAAATACACAACAAAATTAGTAATTTTTCAAGAAACAAAAAAATCGCACAACTAATGAGAAATTCAAAATCATTAGTTAGAAAACAAAAACGCCAGAGAATCTCTTTTTAAGAAAGTCTCCAGCGTTTTCTGAAAAACACACTCTAACTATCGGTTATTTAACAACTCCTTCTATATAATCACAAGCGGTCTCGATAATATTGTCCAATCCCTGAGTATACGCCAATTCTTTATCCAGATGCAGTTCAATATCCGGATCCACGCCAAATTCAGTGATCTGCTTGTTTTTATCCAAAAGAACTGTTCCAGAGAAACGGGCAGTCCAACCATTAGGCAGTTCAGTCACCATTGGAGCTCCTACTCCACCTCCCGTCTTTCCACCAAGAATTTTTACTCGTGGCAATCCCTTCATAGAAAAAGCAAAGATATTTGTGGAGCTGTAACAGCCTCTGTTTGTAAGAACATAAACAGGTTTTCTGTATATGGCTCCATTGTATGGCTCGACACTGCTAGAAGCTGGAGAAGAGAAATCAGAATGTCCGTTCCCAATTTTATAAATACTATAAAATGGAATATATGATTCATCAATAAAATGAGATATCATCTTTTGAACATTGCCTATATCTCCACCAGGATTGCTTCTGACATCGATGATCAAACCTTCTGTATTCTCAAATGTAGACAAAATATAGTCCAATTGTTCATTCGTGAATGACTCTGTGAACTCAGAATAACGGATATAACCTACTTTTCCATCACGAAGTGTCTTATATTTAATGCCACCGCTGTAACGATAGTCTTTTCCAAGATACCTGTCGCTGGATAATACGTCATAATCTATATCAGATGGATAATTCTCTTCAAAATCGTAACTTGAAATATCAAATGAAGACAACAGGTTGACATGGCCATCCTTCAATTCATTCAACATTGCAGCCAACACATCAAAAAACTCAACCTCACTTTTACAATTCCTGACATAAGTGAGATATTCATCATGGACGGCATTCCAATCCTTGATTGAATCTTTCTTATAGTCGAAGAAACAATACTTTTTATCAAACTCCTTCCAGAGGAATTCAAAATTGAATTCGTAATCGGAATTTTTATCCATATCATATTTTAAATCGTCATCACATGCGACGAATGTGGACATGACAGCCACAAGGAAAAACAAAATTATCTTTTTCATAGCTCTTTATTCAAAAATGGTTTTTAACTGTTTCTTTCTATTTAGTCTTCCAGAAGAAGTCAGATAATCAAATGAGAATCCGACAATTCCCTGTACATTCAAAGAACGATTGTCCACATTGAAGATCATCGACTTTGATCGTTCAACCAACATTCCAAGACGTAATGTCGTTTTACGAAGTGGCAAATCAACCGTCAACTTATCACTAAAATGAAATTTTTCAGAAAAGGAGTTAAAATCTATAACATCCTTCAGGTCATCACAAAGAAACGACTGATTGGTAGTTGGATAAAATACAAAACCAGCCAAACGCAAGTCGAATTGATTTGAGATTTTAATCAAACGGCGATTTGTTTGAATGCATAGCGTTGGACGGAGTGACAATCCCAAAAGATTTAATTCAATACTAAAAAAATTAGGATTATTACCTATCCACAACGAGGACTGCATCTCATTTTTTTCAAATTCACCACCTATATAGCCTCCACAAAGCAGATGAAAATTAGAAGCCAGTTTCCAATCATAATACAAATGATAGTCAAGTTCCAAATTTGAGACTGCCATTATGTTCTGCTCCGTTAATGTTAAATATGAAAGTGATGATCTATCAAAACGAAAATTTGTGAGGCTATAGAAATCCTTATTCCTCCAATTTTTTTTGTTTATTCTTTCTGCCCATAGCCCAATACCGTTACCAGAATAAAGCAGTGGCGAAAGATGTGACACATGATGAGTTTTTGAACCAAAACTCATACCTAACGCAAAATTTTTTTTCAGTTCATTGTCTGTTTTTACAGACAGAGAATCTGCGTCCTTTGCAAACACAGTTGTCAAAAAGACTAAGCAAAATGACAAAACACAAACAATTCTCTTCATTCAATAACTAAATTTAAATTAAACAAAATCAGCAGCACATCATCATTCCACATTTCAACATTCATAACGTAACCTTTCGTATAAATATTGTGGGCATCGTAAACAAATCACGATGCCCACAATAATATCATAACAAATTTTTCTAATCTATCACAATAAATTTTTCTTCTTAAAGAAATACAATACGACGACAGAGGCCATCAACATTATTCCGATTGAAATCCAAAAACCATACGGATTGCCTGCCATCGGGATAATATTGAAATTCATTCCGAAAATACTTGCGATCCAAGTAGGTGGCATGAATAGAACACTCACAATCGTAAATATCTTTATGATCTTATTCTGTTCAATGTTGACCAAACCTAAGAATGTGTCCTGCAAATAATCCAATCGATCAAAACCAAACTTAATGTGCTCAATCAAAGAATTGATATCCTTGATGACCATATTCATTCTTGGCTGCAACTCCTTAGAGAACAATTCACTGCGCAGAATATTCGACACGACGCGCTGTTTGTCGATTGAGTTTTCACGCAGATGCATGATTTTTTCCTGAAGGTTCTTGATTTGCAAAAGGATGTCCTCATCAATATCTTCCGCGACTTGCATCGTCTTAGACAATTCAGAAATCTCATTCGTCACATCCTCGATCATATCGGCATCATAGTCGACACGTGTCTCCATAAGTGCACAAAGGATATGGTCGCCCGACGGAAAATTACGTGGATTAGCAAACATCTTTTTGACTGTCTCATCAAAAGATTTCAGTTTGTTGTCACGCACCGATACAAGGATTTTATTTTTAAGGATGAAAGAAACTGGCTCATTCTCAAAATCATCAAGCATGAAGTTTGAGTTGGCAACAAGTGTATCCGATGTCTCTATAAAACGAGAAGAAATCTCGATCTCTTCGATCTCTTCTTCTTCCTGAATATAGATTTTCAAAAAATGCTCAAGTTCGCTCTCTGTCTCAGGAGCTACATTAACAAGGTCAATCCAAACAAAATCAGAAAGAGGAATCTCTTTCAAGATTTTAATATCCTTTGCTACTTTCAAGCGATTGTTCTCAAAATAAAACAATCTAACCTCAGAAATTGGCATAACTATTTATTTTACAAACCGCCGCAGCACTACAACGGTTTGAATTATCTATTAGGTTTGTGATCTCTCTTTGCCGGCGACATTTCCGACATAAAATCAGACGCTGATATTCTTAGCAATAAGGTTTGTGAGATCCACAAACTCAGACACACTAAGTTGTTCCGGACGTTTCATAAAGACTGGATCTGCCAACAACTGATGCCCCTGACCAAGCATAGCCTGCAACGAGTTGCGCATCATCTTACGTCGTTGGTTGAATGCCGTCTTCACTACTTTCACGAACAAATCCTCATCACAATCGATTTTCTTTGTTTCGTTACGTCGCATTCTAATCACCGCTGATTTCACTTTCGGGGGCGGGTCGAACACATTTTCGTGAACTGTAAAAAGATACTCTATATCATAGTATGCTTGCACAAGCACACTCAATATTCCATAAGCTTTAGTTCCCGGCTTAGAAGCCATTCGTTCAGCCACCTCCTTCTGAATCATTCCCGCACAAATAGGAATCTTGTCCTTGTGATCAAGGACTTTGAAGAAAATCTGGCTTGAAATGTTATACGGAAAATTACCAATCACACAAAACTGCCCCTTATACATCTCGTTAAGGTTCATTTTTAGAAAGTCGCCCTCTATTATGCGACCATTCAGTTCTGGAAAATTGGCTAAAAGATAAGTCACAGATTCAGAATCAAGCTCCACACAAGTAAGGTCAATCTCCTTGTTTTGAAGCAAAAACTGTGTAAGCACACCCATTCCCGGACCGATTTCCAACACCGGCATTCCACCACCTATATCAATCGTCTCAGCAATGCGTTGCGCAATGTTGAGATCCTTTAGGAAGTGCTGTCCAAGAGCTTTTTTTGGTGTAACTTTCATATTTTTTCTGAAATTGCGTGCAAAGGTAATATAAAATACCCAAAAATACAAAACAAGAGACGCTACACATAACGTCTCTTATAATATTTATTTTCCTTTCATCACAACTAAAGGCAAAAAGAACTCTTCCATCGACACTCCTCCATGCTGGAATGTATTCTTATAGTAAGAGACATAATAGTTGTAATTATTCGGATATGCAAAGAAATCTGAATTGCATGCGAAAATATAAGCTGAACTCACATTTGGCGACGGCAATCCAACTGATTCTGGTTTACGAATTTCAAATACCTCTTTTGGATTATAATTCAAGTTCTTTCCTACTTTGTAACGCAGGTTAGTATTGGTATTCTTATCTCCAACCACTTTTATCGCATTACGTACATGGATAGTGCCATGATCAGTTGTGAGAACCACTTTATAACCCATATTTTTCACAGCCTCAAAAAATTCCTTGATCGCGGAATGCTGGAACCATGTCTTTGTCAATGATCTGTAAGCGGCATCTGTCGACGCGAGTTCACGAATCATCTTACTGTCTGTCCTGGCATGTGAAAGCATATCGACGAAGTTGAACACAGCCACATTAAAATCATTATCCTTCAGTTTTTTTATCTCCGACACATACTTTGAAGCAAATGCAGAGTCTACAATTTTAGCATAAGAATATGTGAATTTGCGACGGTAGCGCTGGAAGAATGTACCAATAAGTTCCTCCTCAAACTTGTTTTTGCTATCTTCATCATCCTCCTCAACCCAATACTGAGGATACATTTCCTTAATCTGCAATGGCAACAGACCTGAGAAAATTGCATTTCGGCTATACTGTGTGCTTGTAGGCAACATACTGCAATATAAATCCTCTGTCTCAACAACGAAATCTGTGCTCAACAGTTCTCGGATGATTCGCCACTGGTCGAAACGGAAATTATCCAAAACCACGAAGAACACCTTCTCTCCATTGTCAAGCAACGGCAACACTTTCGTCTTGAAGACATCATGACTCATCATAGGTCGATCCGCACCTTCCTTAAACCAGCTTTCATAATTCTTCTTGATATACTTTACAAAAGCGCTGTTTGCCTCTTCCTTCTGCATAAGAAGAATTTCATCCATATCTGCTGCGGATTCTGAAATCTGCAATTCCCAGAAAACAAGTTTCTTATAGACTTCCATATAATCCTCCACAGAAGAAGAGTCGTTAATCTGCAAACCAATTTTTCCGAACTCCGAACGATATCCATCAGTTGTGACTTCAGAAATAATCTGACGTGCCTTGATATTCTTTTTTAAAGTCAAAAGAATTTGATTAGGGTTGACAGGCTTAATCAGATAGTCGGCAATCTTAGCACCAATAGCCTGATTCATAATATCTTCCTCCTCACTCTTCGTAATCATCACCACAGGAATAGTGCTGTCGATCTCCTTGATCTGCTGCAGTGCCTCCAGGCCATTCATACCTGGCATATTCTCATCAAGAAACACAATGTCGTAATGACGATTTCGGCATGCCTCTACCGCATCCTGACCATTATTCACACAGTCTGTCTCATATCCTTTCTGTTTCAAAAAAATAATATGAGCCTTTAGCAGATCAATCTCATCGTCTGCCCATAATATTGTTCCTTGTATCGCATCCATAATCAAACTCTTTTAACGGCCAAGATAACCTTTTTTGAACAACTCCATATATACATTTAGATTTCCAGACTTTCGCAATGCGTCCAGATTGTCTTTGGTGATAACAACACTATTATATGAGACATTCTGCAATTTTTGCTTCAAAACACTTGACTTTACAATGCCTTTCAAATAATCCATCGCAACTGAAGAATTCTCAAACAAGCCTACCGTGACAATCAATGGGAAATTCTTTCCATCCGTCTTCTCAACTTTCAATGCGCCACCAGGCCAATCTTCATTCGCGTCGACTAATACTTGCATCAATTTATCAGAATCGACAGTGCCCCTCGTGATAAGCAATGCAAAATAATGTTCTGCAGAACGATCAAACGTATACAGATTCTTATATTTCTTCAACTCTTTCTTCGGAGCCGCGTCTGCTTTCTTCTCCTCTACTTTATTGGCAACAGTCTTCTCCTCGTCAGATTTCTGTTCCGACGGCTTAACTTCATCAGTTTGAGCCACTTCATCAGTTTTTTCATCAGTGTTTCCTGCCTTAGTTTCCTGTTTTGCCTCAGTCTTAGTCTCCTGTTTTGCTTTTGGAGCGATTTTCGACTGCGACATATTGTTCAAGTCGTCACCCTCTTTGATTTCCACAGGAGCGACTGGAGCATCATTGCCAATAAGCTCGATGTTGATTTTCTTCTTATTATCCTTCTTACGATTTAAAATATTCTTTTCATAGAACACCTTATACTGATCTAGGGTATAACCACGTCCGATCAAACGACTATTCTCTTCTGAGATCACCAACAAAGTATAGTCAGTGCCGTTGAGGAGCTTCATAATTCCATCGCTCTCCTTCACACCTTTCTGATACCAAAGTGCCTCGTCAAGATTTTCCAATCCAGAGACAGATACCAATCCCGGTCTGATCTTCAAATCGTAATCTTTAACCAAGAATTTAGAGAAATTATATGTGGCCACCTCAAACAACAATCTGTTCTGATCCACTTTGTCTGCCTGAGAAATAATGTAGAAATGATAAGCACTCTTATCGCTGTATCTAAATCCGACGGTATCAATCACACCTGTCTGAATATTCTCTTCAAGCAAAATCTGCTCTCTCTGCGACGCGAGTGATGCGGTAGTTCCCTTCGACGACACATTACCCTGCTCTATCAAAGCTAAGATATCTTTTGCCATAGTCGCAACATCACTCTTTGGATACTCTGCAACAAGAACTCCCAATGAAGCCTTCAAAGAATCATGCTGTCCGAGTTTACCATACGACAACGACTTAAGCAACATGAACTTAGGCATCAACGACGACATCTTATAATTCTTATGCATATAATCAGTATTCGCCAACACAGTTTTGTATTCAGATGCATGGTAAGCATTATATGTGGCTCTATAAATAGAATCTTCCACGTTTGCCATTCTCACCAGCTTGTTAGCATAGTCAGGATCGCTCAACACCTGCGAATACTTGCTGTTAGGATACTTGGACACAAGTTCGTCTTTATATTTCACAGCCAAAGCATTGTCGTTCATCTTCTCAGCCACACGGTAGGAATTAAACAAAACGTCAGCATCCTTCTCTGGATTTTCACCTCCGAATCGACGCATCCATTCGTTGTAAGTCTGGATCGCCATATCATAGTCTCCAATCTTCTCGTCGAAGACTACAGCCTCATTATACAACGAGGTACGGACCTGACTCAAGGCAAGAGCTTTAGCCTCTGGTGTTTTTGGAATCTGATTCAAATAGTATCCAAGAGTAAGTTCTGGCATGTTCTGTTCGCTTGCAAAACGTTCTGAATCAGAACCCCTATCCTGAAAATCAGGAATATTCTGACCATCTTTTATTGTGTCATTTTGAGCAACCTCATCAGAAATAATCATCATCTGTTTATTCTTTCTATTCCAGTTATCCTCTAGACGACGATTTCCCCACTTATTCTTAAAGCTTATTTTACCCTTAGAGACAGCCTGAGCATTGTAGAAATACCAGCTGGAACCTCTGACTGAATTCACATTCTTCGAAACAATGGTTTCTATTTCCATTCCAGCAATGCGAGCATCAAGAGAGTCCTGTTCTCTCTTCTCCTGTTCTTTACGCAAACGATCCTTGACCTTGTCGATCTCTCTTTGTGCCGCAGCCATACGTTCCGCATCTGTGGCTTCCGACAAAGCAAGCAATGAATCCTGAAGATGAACCACTTCATAATTCTGCTTCAACTCAGTAAGGTTTTGGGCTTTTGAAAAGATCTCATTATAATCAGGATGATCATTTGAAAGGATAGATGAAGCCTCCGCATAACAAGGCTCAGCGTCTATATAATTTTTCTTTTGGTAATAAAGCTTACCAAGTTTCATCAAAGTCACAGCCTTTTCAATGCCGTTTCTTGTACTGCTTTCAGCCGAAACGATGTAATTCTTGATTGCACTGGCAGTGTCACCCTTCGTCAAATATACATTACCTATCGCATAATAAATTTGGTCAAGATAATCTTTGTTTTTTGAAGATTTAGTCTCCTTTTTCAGTTTTGCCACAATACGATCCGTATTGCCCATATCTCCAGGAACCACCTCAGACTGGCGAATTCTGGCATTAAACTGCATCTCGTAGTCAGGACATTTGCGTATCACAGAATCATAATATGTGTAAGCCACATCATTATGTCCTAGATCCTGATTAAGCTGAGCCATAATAAAATAGAATCTCGTTTTCTCTCTTTTATTTTCAGCCGACGGGATTGCTTGTTTCAAATATTTCAAAGCTTCTGCTTTCTCGTTTTGTTTCAAACGAAGATTAGCCATTGCAGCGGCGTAAAAGTCTTGATTTTCAAATGTCAAGTCATCATCACTGATATTGGATAAAATCTCGTCTGCCTCATAAAGCCAATCCATTTCCATAAGAGCCCTTGCTCTCCATATTGAAGCCTTCACAACAAGATCTTTATGGACTGAAAAATGTTTTTCGACGTATGTGAATGTGGCAGCAGCTCCAAGGAAATCCTCATTGTAATATTTAGTTTCTCCCATCAGCATCCACACGTCGTCCATCTTTGAGTTAAACTCCTCCTGTGCGTAGAAAGCCGCATACTTAGGGTCTTTCATCTTACCCGGTTTCTTCACCGGTTTCTTACGCATAGAATGTAGTTTGATTGCCGTCTGACACTTATCCAAAGCTCTGTTACACTGGGAAAAAGCTGCCCCTTTAGTGGATTTGTCACCCACCGGATACATCTTCAAAATCTGCGAATAGTCTGGTTTATAAGCATCTTCTATATTCTTCTTTCCTTTTTCCAGAGACTCTTTGCCGTTGTAATAGACATTGTAACGCGTAGTCATCGCTTGATAACCACGAGAAATGGCTGTGTTTTTCTTGTTGGAACAGCCAAGCATCGTCAACATAAATAGAGACAATGCTGATATATATATTAAAAAGTACTTCTTATCCATTTGACGACAAATTTACAAACTAAACGATTAAAATGCAAATTTATTGTGTATATGAAGAAAAAATGGAAAAAATCTCAAAACAATGCCATGATTTGGCTCACCAATATTGTAACTTTGCTTCTAGACAATAAAAAAATATTATGACATAGAATCAGAAAAAAATGTATTGAATATCTGAAGACATGACATATATCTGAAATACAATTACAATAAAGAAAATTTTATGGAAAATTTCGCTGCAATAGATTTTGAGACAGCCAACTTTGAGCGCAGTTCAGTCTGTTCGGTAGGAGTTGTCATTGTGCGTGACGGAGAGATAACAGACTCTTTCTATTCTCTCATTCAGCCAGAGCCCAACTACTACAACTACAGATGTATGCAAGTGCATGGACTATGTCGAGAAGACACAGACGACGCACCTGTTTTTCCGGAAGTGTGGGCACAAATAGAACCGTTGATAGAAGGTCTTCCTCTCGTGGCGCACAACAGCCAGTTCGATGAAGGTTGTCTGAAAGCAGTGTTCAAAGTTTATCAGATGGAATATCCCGACTACATCTTCTACGACACTCTATATGCATCACGTCGCACATTCAGATACCTGCCCAACCACCAACTACATACTGTCGCAGCAGAGTGTGGCTACTGTTTGGAAAACCATCACCACGCATTAGCAGATGCGGAGGCATGCGCGTGGATAGCGAGGGAGATATTGTAAATATTTTCGGATTCATATTCTCCATGCTCTAATGGAGTCTTTTCTCTGAGGATGCCGCTACACATCGCTTCGTTCGGCATTCTCTGTTAGAAAAACAACGTTTTTCAGACGAAAGTTTCAAACAAATTATTTTCACACACAAAAAAAAGAGACGTTGCAAATAGCAACGTCTCTAATGATATTATTCAAATTAAGAATTTATGCCTTCTTAATCCAGTCTACCAACCAAGTGCCAACTTCCTTAGTGCCATACTTAGCACCGCCAGCAACCTGGATTTCTGGTGTACGTACATTCTGGTCCAAAGATGCGTCTACAGCCTTACGGATCAACTCGCCTTCCTTCTTAAGGTCGAAATACTCAAACAACATTGCTACAGAAAGAACCTGTGCAAGTGGGTTTGCGATATTCAAGCCCTTTGCCTGTGGCCAAGAACCGTGGATTGGCTCAAACACTGGAGTATGCTCACCTGTAGATGCGGATGGAAGCAGACCCATTGAACCTGTGATACAAGAACCCTCGTCTGTAAGGATATCTCCGAATGTATTCTCAGTTACCATCACGTCGAAGAACTTAGGCTCCTGAATCATACGCATTGCGGCGTTATCCACATACATGAAATCAGTTGTAACATCTGGATAGTTAGGTGCCATCTCCTGTGCAACCTTTCTCCATAGACGTGAAGAAGCAAGAACGTTTGCCTTATCCACAACTGTCACGTGCTTGTTACGCTTGCGTGCATAGTCGTAAGCCACCTTCAAGATTCTCTCGATCTCTGGACGTGTATACGCGTTTGTATCGTAAGCCTTCTCGTCGTCCTGATACTTCTCTCCGAAGTACATACCACCTGTCAACTCACGAATACAGATGAAGTCAGCTCCCTTAACTAGTTCATCCTTCAATGGCGACTTGTGTACAAGGCAGTCGAATGTCTGAACTGGACGGATGTTTGCGAACAAACCAAGCTTCTTTCTCATTGCAAGAAGACCCTGCTCTGGACGAACCTTTGCTGAAGGATTGTTGTCGAACTTTGGATCACCTACTGCAGAGAACAAAACAGCGTCTGCTGCCATACACTTCTTGAATGTATCCTCTGGGAAAGGATCACCTACCTCGTCGATTGCGTGAGCGCCACAAATTGCATACTCGTAGCTAACCTTGTGTCCGAATTTCTCACATACAGCAGACATCACATCAACACCTACTGCTGAAATCTCTGGTCCAATGCCGTCGCCAGCAAGAACCGCTATCTTTAATTCCATATTCTGTTAATTATTTTTATTTCTTTAATTAGACGGTGGAAAACTCGTCTTATTCTCCTACATTGTCTCAATCAAGTTAAGCATCTTGACTGTCGCTTTGATTGCCGCTTCTGTCTGGTCGGCATCCAAGCCATGTGTCTTGAACACTTTATTCTTGAACTTCCAAGTAATGGTGTTGTGAACCAATGCGTCAGTGTTTCCTCCAGGAGGAATAACAACCGAATAATCAAGCAATTCAGGAGTTTCCTTACCCAAATCTTTATAGACTTTCCAAAGAGCTTTAGAGAAAGCGTCATACTGACCGTCACCCGCCTCTGTCTGCTGGTATCTCTTTCCATCAATTTCAATCAAGATAGTAGCCACCGGACGAAGATTGTGAGTCAAATTCAAAGCATAATTAATGATTTTAATTGTCTGCTTCACCTCACCATGTCCAACCACGTCCTTGATGATGAACGGAAGATCCTCCGGAGTCACAAGTTGTTTCTTATCTCCGAGTTCAATGATTCTCTGTGTCACCTTCAACATCGACTTCTCATCCAATTCGATGCCCAACGCCTCAAGATTCTTGCGGATGTTAGCCTTGCCCGACGTCTTTCCGAGAGCATATTCACGCTTTCTTCCAAATCTTTCAGGACGCAAATCGTTGCAATAAAGATTGTTTTTCTGATCTCCGTCAGCATGCACGCCAGCCACCTGAGTAAAAACATTGTCTCCGATGATTGGTTTGTTGGCAGGAATCCGCACACCCGAATATGTCTCAACAAGTTTTGAGACATCATACATCTTCTGTTCGTTGATCTTTGTCTTGATTCCAAGCTGATCGTGAAGCACAGCCAACACACTTGTAAGAGGCGCATTACCTGCGCGTTCTCCAAGTCCATTTATGGTTGTGTGAATGCCGCTGATTCCTGAATTTACGGCTGCAAACACATTAGACACAGCAAGATCATAATCATTGTGGGCATGAAAGTCAAATTTCAGATTAGGGTATCTCTTCACCATCTGACTGCAGAAATCTGCTGTTTGCAATGGATTTAGGATTCCTAATGTATCCGGAAGCATAAACCTGTTCACTCCCTCGCCACACAACGCGTCGACCATATCAAACACATAAGAAGGGGAATTTTTCATTCCATTGCTCCAATCCTCCAAATATAGGTTGACGGAGATTTTCTTCTTATGAGCCAAATCGATAGCTCGTTTGATATCATCGATATGAGCCTGCGGAGTCTTTCTCAACTGTTCAGTGACATGACGCAACGATCCTTTAGTAAGGAGGTTGATCACCGTTCCGCCTACACTTTCAATCCAATTGAGGGATGTCTCACCGTCGACGAATCCCAACACTTCAATTTTCGGAAGATAACCAGCCTTGTCTGCCCATTCAGTGATTTTTTTCACCGTCTGAAATTCTCCCTCCGACACTCTTGCTGAAGCGATTTCAATTCTGTCAACACCTAATTCAGAGAGCAAGAATTTGGCAATGCCTAGTTTTTCCTGTTGAGAGAAGGAGACACCAGATGTCTGTTCTCCGTCTCTCAATGTTGTATCCATTATTTCAATCATATCCTCACTCTCAAATTTGGATTATTTCTTAGCCTCGTAAGCCTCAATCTTATCTTTGTTAGACAATAAGTAATCGATATCGTCATAACCGTTCAACAGACAATACTTCTTGTAGCCATTGATATCAAACTTCTCTGAATGACCAGTAGCCTCATTTGTAACAGTCTGATTTGGAACATCAACAGTAACGATTGTATTGGCATCCTTGTCGATAGAAGCAAGAAGTTCCTGACGGAAATTCTCACTTACAATGACTGGCAATACGAAACAGTTGAGTAGGTTGTTACGGTGGATATCAGCGAAAGACGAGCTTATGACCACACGTATACCATAGCCAGCGATAGCCCAAGCTGCATGTTCACGGCTAGAGCCTGAACCCCAGTTTCTACCACCGATTATAATTTCACGCTTTCCTTCTGCTGGAGTCTCGTTGAATGGAGCTATATTCATCACAAAATCAGCGACCGGCTTATTGTTAGCGTCGAAACGGATATCGTGCATGAAAGCATCACCATAGAACTTAGGATCACGTGTAGTGAATGCCAAGTAACGCGCTGGGATGATATTATCTGTATTGTTGTTGTCGATATTGATTGGCAAACATGTAGACTTAACTACGTTGAATGCCTTATGTACTGTTTTAGCTCCATCAGCAGACTGAGAGCCCGCAGTCGCACCAAATGCACAGTTAGGGCAATCCTGAGGTTTAGAGGTCACAACCTTGGTCACCTCAGCAGCCTTGATAGGAGAAATCTCAAGTGTACGTGGATCTGTCACAACACCTGTAATCGCACTGGCAGCAACAGTAAGTGGAGATGCCAAAATTGTACGAGCACCTGGACCCTGACGACCTACGAAGTTACGATTACTTGTTGAGATAGATAGCTTACCTGCTGGCACTTTATCTGGATTCATCGCCAAACATGACGAACAAGATGGCAAACGAAGCTCAAATCCAGCATCCTTAAGGATCTTGTCGATACCCTCTTCTATAATCTGCTGACGAACCAACCATGAACCAGGGACCAACCAAGCCACTACGTTTGGAGCCTTCTTCTTTCCCTTTACTACCGAAGCGAATGCACGGAAGTCTTCGATACGACCGTTTGTACATGCACCTAGGAAACAGTAGTCAACAGGAATACCCTCTAGTTTCTGACCTGGCTTGAACTGCATATAGTCGAGCTGAGCCTTCAACTGAGCAGCATCAGCCTCATTCATGCCATCATAAGTCGGAATAGTACCATCAATTGCGATACCTGCACCTGGGTTTGTACCGAATGTGATACGTGGCTTGATATCCTCAGCCTTGAATGTCAACTCTTTGTCGAACACTGCATTGTCGTCGCTCTTCAACTGACGCCATTTAGCAACAGCAGCATCCCACTCAGCGCCCTTAGGAGCATACTCACGATCCTTAAGATAAGCGAATGTGATTTCGTCTGGAGCAATAAGACCAGCGCGTGAACCCATTTCGATTGAAAGGTTAGATAGAGTCAAACGACCCTCCATGCTCATATTGCGGATAGCAGAACCTGCGTACTCAACAGCATAACCAGTAGCGCCAGATGTTGTAACCTGAGCCATGATATAAAGAGCAACGTCCTTTGCAGTAACACCTGGCTGAAGCTCACCCTCGATGTTAATACGCATAGTCTTCGGTTTGCTCTGAAGAATACACTGTGAAGCAAGCACCTGCGCCACCTCTGAAGTACCGATACCCATTGCGATCGCGCCGACTGCTCCGTGAGTAGATGTATGAGAGTCACCGCAAACGATTGTCATGCCTGGCAATGAAAGACCTTTCTCCGGACCGACAACATGGATAATACCATTGTCCTTAGTACCCATAGCGAAATGCTTGATGCCAAATGCAGCGCAGTTAGACGAAAGAGTGTCGACCTGCTTGCAACCGATTGGATCACTGATCTCCTTCTGCTGGTCAGAAGGTGTATTGTGGTCTGGCATTGCCACAACATGGTCTGGACGGAATACCTTGATTCCCTTATCACGCAATGTATCAAATGCCTGAGGAGATGTCACCTCATGACAATATAGACGGTCGATGTACAATTGAGTTGGGCCATCCTGCACATTCTGCACAACATGAGAATCCCAAATCTTGTCAAATAGTGTATTCATAATTTTGCTTTTTCTTCTAAATGTCTTAGTTTTTGAATTTGTTTATAGCGTCAATATATGCGTCTATTGTGGCAGACACAATATCTGTATTAGCCGCAAAGCCATAATAGATTATGCCTTCTGTCTCAACCTGCACATGCACTTTGCAAGCGTCGTCGGATCCACGTGTGATGGCCTGGATCAAAAGTTCCTTAAGCTCCATCTTTCTGTCGATGATTTTCTTAAGAGCCTTAACCGCAGCGTCGACGGGGCCGTTTCCAGAAGCAGTAGCCTCAAACTTCTCACCTGCGATATTCAAACCGATGATTGCGACTGGAGTCACTCCGACACCTGATGTAGTCTGCAAATATTCTAGTTTAATATGATGAGTGCTTGTACGCTCCTGTCCGGCAAGCATCAACAAATCGTCGTCGCAAATCTCCTTTTTCTGGTCAGCCAAACGAAGGAATGCCTCATAGATAGTGTTAAGTTTATCACCATCCACCTCTACACCAAGGACACTTAATCTGTGACGTACAGCCGCACGACCACTTCTTGCAGTCAACACAATTGAATTGTCGTCGATACCTACATCCTTAGGATTCATGATCTCGTAAGTCTGAAGATTCTTCAACACACCATCCTGATGGATACCGGAAGAATGAGCGAACGCATTCTTGCCAACGATAGCCTTATTTGGCTGAACAGGCATATTCATCAAGTTGGAAACCAATCTTGAAGTAGACGCGATTTTCTGAGTGTTAATGTTTGTGTCGATATTAAGATGCTTATGACACTTCAATATCATAGCCACCTCCTCAAGGGAAGTGTTACCGGCACGCTCGCCGATACCGTTGATTGTCACCTCCACCTGGCGTACACCATTCATCACACCTGAGATAGTGTTAGCTGTAGCCATACCTAAGTCGTTATGGCAATGGCTTGAGATGATTGCCTTATCAATTCCGTCGACATGATCGAATAGATACTTGATTTTCTCTCCATATTCCACTGGCAAACAATATCCTGTTGTATCAGGGATGTTGACAACAGTCGCGCCAGCCTTGATGACCGCCTCAACGACACGGGCAAGATACTCGTTGTCTGTACGGCCGGCATCCTCACAATAGAATTCAACATCATCCACAAATCTGCGGGCATACTTGACTGCGGCTACCGCACGCTCAAGGATCTCCTCAGGAGTGGAATTGAATTTATATTTGATATGGCTCTCACTTGTGCCTATACCTGTGTGGATACGCTTTCTCTTAGCATATTGGAGGGCTTCGGCAGCTACGTCTATATCCTTCTGAACACTACGAGTCAGTGCACAGATAGTAGGCCATGTGACAGCCTTTGATATCTCAACTACTGAATTAAAGTCACCTGGACTTGAGATTGGGAAACCTGCCTCAATCACATCCACGCCAAGCGTTTCCAGAGCTTTAGCAACCTGTATCTTCTCAATTGTATTCAACTGACATCCAGGCACTTGCTCACCATCACGCAAAGTGGTATCAAAAACGTATAATCTATCTGCCATAAAAATAAATTTTTAGCGTTGTTTCATTAATAAAATAAAAAGAGCCTTTTCACATCTTTATTGAAGTGAGAAAGCTCAATCGTTGTCTTATATAAAAATAATCTCGACCACACACAATCTCACTGCATCATCCGATGAGCAGCAATCCAATGAGTTGAATGTATGTAGTTCCAATATTTTTCATCGTCTATTGTTTCTTTGCCTTCTTAATTTTAACTAAGATGTTGCAAAATTACAAAAAAATAAGACTATTCAAACAAAATCATAAGATTTTTTGCAGAGAAAACTATGATTTGAAACAAAAATATGAGAAGCTGTTTTAATTTTGCTTATAGAGTTGAGGATTGTTAAGGTCGAATCGTCCTTTTCCACTCTTCTCTATAACAAAATATTTAAAAAGATTCTTAGAACTCAAACGAAAATCTCGTCACAAAATTGAATGCACGAAAGCTATATGGATCAGCAGACTCGTCGAAATTGCCATAATAGACGCATTCTCTTCTTCCGACGTAATAATAAGGGAAATCATAATCCTGTCCTTTCATTGATTCCACTCCTGCAGAAAGCGAGAATCTTTTCAATCTACATCCAAATGAAAAATTGCCATAAAATCCACTAGCACCTTCAATAGCAATGTCAACCCCAGCTATTAATTCCATGAATGGAGAAATTTTCTTTTCTAAAAAATCCACACGTAAATCAGCAAACACAGGAATCGAATAATGATCACTATACCAATCTACAGCCATACAATATCCCGTTCCTCCACCCAGGAAAAACTTATTATTCAGTTGGCATCCATAAGTCGCAGATAATCTGACACCTGGCATTTCACCAAACATTAATTCAGCAGAAACAAATAGTCTTGAACTTTTTTCAGACTAAAAGTGCTAATAGAATCGTGAGTATCAACCTTATTTGACATTACCATATCTCCACGATAACTTTGTGAGAATGCTGATATTGAGACGATCAGCATAACAGCCAACATCAATATTTTTTTCATTTTAAATAAACGCTTTTATTCAACATAAATATTCACCAAATAGCTAAACAAAAGATTTCATCTAATCAAACAACTAATTATTCATATTCAAATGAGATTCGATAAATTTAGAATTCAACCGAAAATCTTATCACGAAATTCAACGCCTGATATTCATAGTGGTTATCATCATAAACGTAAAAATCACCTTTCCTTACAAAACGCGATCCATATTCAACATCTTCCCCTCGTAATGTCTCAACTCCTGCCGAAACAGAAAATCGTCTAAGTCGACAGCCCAATGCCAAATCTCCATAAAAACCAGAAAAACCATCAAGAGCCACATCATAGCCTGCCCTAGCTTCCACAAATGGCGTTATTCTATCCTCGAGAAAGTCAAATCGGAAATCTGCAAACACAGGTATTGACACGTGTAAATCATAGTCGTCTGCTATAATAAAGCCAACACCCAACCCCCAATAACTTCTTTTGTTTAACTGAACTCCATGTATTGTTGTCCATTTCAAACCAGACATTTCTCCAGCCATGAAATCCAAATTCAAAATGAATTTATACCCATTTTCATGGATAGTATAAACAGACTCAGACACATCATTTCCAGCAACAAAAGATTGGTCTCGTGTTATCTTTTCAATATCACTAAGTTTATAAACAAAAGTATTCCCATCCGCCGCTACTGTAACCGACTGATTGGGTACAAATTCTATAACAGTGCCTTTAACAACATTACCATCCTTCAAAAAAACTGTTTCTCTGCCTACTTGCGAAAACGCTGAAATCTGAATAATCAGCATCAAAATCAAAAACAATATTTTTTTCATAGCGTAATAATTTCGTTTAGAACTCAAAAGCAAATCTTGTCACAAAAGAAAAAGCTCGATATGGTTCAGGACAATCAACATAATTCCACATTGAATAGGGATCTTCTGAATCATATTCATATCTGTAATAGTTTTCTGTTCCTTGCAAAGTCTCCACTCCCGTCGAAAGAGAGAATCGTTTGAAACGACCACCTACTGAGATATTTCCATAAAAACCAGTAGTTCCTTCAATAGCAAACGCGACACCAGCTCTCGCTTCTACGAATGGAGTAGATCTCTTATTTAATATATCGAAACGGAAATCTGCATAAACAGGAATTGCCAAATATGACTCCATATCATCGTCAGCAATACAAAATCCGATTCCTCCACCCAAGAATATTTTATTGTTAAATTGTGCTCCATGGGTCGTGGTAAATTTGAAACCAGTCATATCACCTACCATCTGATCCGCAGCCAAAAAGAATCTGTATCCTTTTTGAGGTCCAAAATAACCAGACGTTGAAGTCTTGACATCCAAAACATTTATCGGTTCACGTGTGACTTTTTCAATATCCCCAACATTACAAACAAACACACTATTGTCCGCAGTTAAAATCTTAACCGATTTTTCTGGCTGGTATTCAACTATTACACCTTTAATTATGCTTCCATTTTTCAAGTAGACTGTTTCTGGAGAAGTTCGTGAAAACACTGACATTGAAGCAATCAGCATCACAACCAAAAGAAGGAGTTTTTTCATTTCTCAAGTAGTTTTAATTACATCACAAATATTTAATACGCAAAAGTAACAGCAAAACTACAAAATTTCTCAATATTAGCAAAAATCATTTCCTATGTTTACTAAATTCGTAAGAGAATCTTAGATTAAAATTCCAACCTCCGTAATTATACATTTCCTCATCAGAAATATCACTTCCTTCATAAGTATCTATCACACAGCTGTTTTCAGGCATTATCTCTGCACCAAAAGACATGGAGATTCTCTTCAGACGACATCCCATTGACAACCCTCCATAAAAACCCGATTCAGCATTAATCACCAAATCATACCCACCTTTCACCTCCAAAAAAGGAGAAATTCTCTTATTTAAGAAATCAACTCGGAACTCTGAGAAAAAAGGAATTGAAAAACAATCAGACATAGCATACTCCGAAGATATCAATCCTAAACCAGCTCCAATAAAAAAGCGATTGTCGAGCTGCATACCGTGAGTGGTCGAAATCCTAAACGCTGGATATTCACACATCAAAATCTCACCGGAGACGAAACTTCTGTATCCAGGCTCAAGAGAATATTTTTTTCTCGCACTTCTGTCTTTATGCTTAATTCCCCAATGTATTTGAAAACCATCAGATTCTCCCCACTCTAACTCATCTCTGTCGAAGTGTTCTGAATCAGATTCATTTTCCGCAAACGTTGCAAACTGAACTGCCAGCATTGTCAACAAAAACAATAATTTTTTCATAACATCTTCTTTATTAAAGTCAATTTGTTTTCTACGACAACAATAACGTTACCTATTGATTTTTATTGCACAGCTTGGATTTTGTCACGTCTTTTCTCGTAAAAAAGCTAAAAAAATCATTTTTTTTTTGCACATTTGCATAAATCTAAAAACAAATAAATGAAATAAAGATGTATACAATAAAGAAAAGAATCGAAATATCAGCAGCTCACAGCCTGAAGACTACATACGAAAGCCAATGCAACAAACTTCATGGTCACAATTGGATCATAACTATAAGCTGCAGAAGCAAGGAGCTTAACGAGAACGGCATGGTGGAGGATTTCACAGCCATCAAAAGTATGCTTCACCGTACTTTAGACCACACTTATTTAAATGATGTGCTGCCATTCAATCCTACTGCTGAAAATATCGCCAAGTGGATCTGCGACCAGATTCCGACAGCCTTCAGAGTTGAAGTGACTGAGAGCGAGAACAACACAGCAATCTACGAGGAAGACTAATCCACAATATTCTGACTATGAAGAAGATTAACGAAATCTTCTATTCGCTTCAAGGTGAGGGATTCCATACCGGAACAGCCGCAATATTCATCCGTTTTTCAGGATGCAACCTGAAATGCGATTTTTGCGACACTCTCCATGAATCCGGAGAATTCCTTTCCGACGAAGAGATCCTACAAAGAATTTCCTCCTTCCAATCTAAGCATATCGTGTTGACGGGAGGAGAACCTTCATTGTGGATAGACGAGGAGTTCGTCGGCAAACTTAAATCTATCGGATACTACGTGCAGATTGAGACTAACGGAACTCACCCTATCCCCAAAAATGTGGACTGGATAACATGTAGTCCTAAAGAAGCTCCGTTGGCTATCAACAAAGCTAATGAATTGAAAGTTGTGTTCACAAGCCAATCTTTCGTGGAGAAATTCACAAATTTCAATAGTCAGCATCGTTTTCTACAACCACTTTCTTGTGGCAACACTGCAGAAGTTGTGGATTATATTCTTAAACATCCACAGTGGAGAATGAGTCTGCAAACACATAAACTGATCAACATCCAATAAACATTGGCATGTTGACGCATTAAATTGCGTCTGAAAAACCAATTCTTAATATCTAAGGATAGAATATTATGAAGACACTACACAAAATCGCATATTCCGCATTGCTTTTCGCATTCGCGTCGAACATAAATGCGAAGCCCAAAACTGATGATTTAGCAACTGCCGCAGCTGAGATTTCAAAGTCTAACTTTACTGCGGCAATCAACCTGATGACATCATATATATCTAACCATGATATGGATCCTCAGGCATATTACTATCGTTCTGTAGCCGAACTTGGAATCGGAGAGAATGACCTTGCATTGAAAGACGTGGATCTTGCCATCCAACTCGACAAAAAATTCCAAATAAAAAAATTATATAAAAGCAGTAAAATCAAGCAAGCTGACTTACTTCTCCAACGTGCCAAATGTTATCGTGCTTTGGGAAACACAGATGGTGCTATGGAAGAATTGAGCAAAGCCGCTCTAGCCGACAACACTTTGGCCGACATCTACGTCGAAATGGGCGAGATTTACGCTTCCAGAAACGACTTCAAAGGTTCGGATACGACTTTTGCCAAAGCCCTTCGTTACGACAGCAAAAACTATGACGCTCTGATTGGTTTGGCAAAAAATTATCTTAACAACGAGAAAGAAAGAGAAGCCATATCAAAACTCGACCAGGCCATTTCTGTCGACGGTGAGAAAATCGAGCCTTACATGCTCAGATATAAAGCTAACGTCGGACTCCACAATTATGAAAGAGCGTTCGACGATATCTCATACGTGGCTTCAAACAACGAGGATTACAACCCATATCTGGCAGATCTTAGCAACGCGGCATCTAAATGTGTAACATATTCCATGCCTAAAATCGACCAGAAAATCAAAGCAGACGAAAACAAGGTGCTGTGGATGCAATGTCGTGCCGCTGTCGACAACAAAATAGGCAAATTTGAAGCCGCTATTGAAGACTACACAAAACTAGAGGAAATCCTCGGTGAAAAATATGCCATCACATCTTCGGGAAAAGGAGACTGTTACTTCCAAAAAGGAGACTACAACACTGCCCTTGCTATGTACAAAGAGGCAAACGAATTGGAAGAAACAGCAGCTGCAAACGCAGGTATCGCGAGAATCTTGCTTTTGCAAAACGAATCAACAGAAGCTCTTGTCTATGCAAACAAAGCCGTTTCACTCGACCCAATGAATTATGAGTACTACTATTTGCGTGGAAGAGTCCAAGAAATGCGTAAGATGACCGGAGATGCCGTTTCTGACTACGAAGTGGGAATGCAGATAAACTCAAATTATGCCCCACTCTATTATCGCAGAGGAGTAATTAAAAAATCAAAAAAGGATTTTGAAAGGGTTATCAGATTGGAGACAACTCCGTCTGCCACTGAAAATTTCAAACCCTTCGCCTACCTATATCTCGGCAAACAGAATGATGGCAAGAAATCAATCAAAGAGATTCTGAAAGCCTACCCTAACGCAGACAACTACTACACTGCCGCCTCTTTCTATGCGGCAATCAACGACACAACCAATGCGTTGTCTACACTTGAAAAAAGCTTTGAGCTTGGCTACCGCAATTTCACGCAAGTGGATTCCGACTCTAATCTCGACAGTTTAAGGACAAAAGCATCCTACATAGCCATAGTAGACAAGTGGAAAAAAGCATCTGGAGTGTCCGCTAACTTTACAAACTCAGGCCAGTCAAATTCACAAAAAGCATTGCAAACTACAGAGGTCAAATTCAAACGTGAGCAACAGAAATTCTCATTCGGCTGCAAACTCAATAATATCGACATCTCATGTCAACTCGACACTTCTGCCACAACCGGATGTATTAGCTTTGCTGACGCTCTATTCCTAACTAAATATGGATTCATCCAGACTCACGAATGGAGTCAGGATCCATACAAAGATCTTAATGAGGCTACTGTTGTGACAATCAGAGAATTGGACATCGAAGGAATCAAAGTCAAAGGGTTGGTGATGAAAGTGATCAACGACAAAAACGCCAAACTTCAACTCTCTAAAAATGATATTGCTAAATTCGGCAACATTTCCGTCAACAACCAGCGAAATGTTCTGCTGATTGAACATTATTAATAGATTAAAAAATACGGGTAGGTTTCAAACCTACCCCTACATTTTTCAAATTGTTGTATGGATGGGATGTGCCACTCAAAAACAAAATTGATAACCATAATAAATGAAAAGCATTAGAATAATATTGCAATTTCTGAAAAAGCATCTTACGCTGACACTCTTGGCTCCGTTATGCGTAATCATAGAAGTCACAGCGGAACTTGTACAGCCTAAGATCATGTCGGAGATTGTAAACCGCGGTGTCATAGGAGGAGAGACAGATATAATCACAGCATTAGGATTAAAAATGCTTATCATAACACTTGTCGGAGTTTGTGCGGGTGTATTTTCAATCTATGCGGCAGGACAAGTTTCGTATGCGTTCGGAGCGGATATGCGTACAAAGATGTTCTCACGCATCCAGAAATTTTCATTCTCAAACATCGACAGATTGCAGACCGGATCTTTGATCACTCGTATCACCAGCGATGTGACCCAAGTGCAAAACGTGATACAGGCTTCAATGCGACTTCTTTTCCGTGCCCCATTCATGTTTATCGGAGCTATTGTGATGGTGTTTATGCTTGATTTGAAAATGGCATACATCCTTATCATCATCCTGCCCATCCTGCTTTTTACAATCATCTACATATTAAAGAAGACATTCCCTCTCTTCACCATTGTGCAACAAAAAATGGACAAGTTCAACACAGTGGTGCAGGAATTGCTTTCCGGAATCCGCGTCGTCAAAGCATATGTAAGGGAGCAAGGAGAGAGAGAAAGGTTTGAAGCCTCAAACGAGGATTATATAGCGTCGTCGCTCAAGGTAAGCAAACTTATAATTATAATGATGCCAGCCATGTCATTTATCATGAATCTCGGAGTAGTCGGAGTACTTTGGTTTGGAGAATATGAAGTGGCAGACGGACGATTGAACGTCGGAGACATCATGGCATGCACCAACTATATGACACAGATTCTGATGTCGCTGATGATGGCACAGCGAGTCATAATGTCAATCACACAAGCAGAAGCTTCGATGGTGAGAATCAATGAAGTGTTGGAGACGGAATGTGAGCTTGATCTTCAGTCGACAGGTGTGAGCGTTCCAGAAGAGGGAGATCTGGAATTCAACAATGTATCATTCTGCTATGAAGGATCCAACAAAGACCAGCTTTCCAACATATCATTCAATATCAAAAAAGGAGAGACACTGGCTATCCTTGGCAGCACAGGTTCAGGCAAGTCGACGTTGGTGAATCTGATTCCACGTTTCTACGACGTGACAGAAGGATCTATAAAAATAGGAGGCAAAGACATTCGTGAGATCGACAGGAAATCATTGCAGGACAGTGTCGGAATAGTGATGCAAAACACAGTGTTATTCTCTGGCTCAATTGCAGACAACATGCGTATGGGCAAAGAGGATGCGACAGAAGAAGAGATGATAGACGCTTTGAAAAAAGCAGACATCGCAGATTTCGTATTGTCACTGCCAGACGGTCTGAACCACAAGATTGAGCAAGATGCGACAAACATATCAGGCGGTCAACGTCAACGCATAAGCATCGCCCGCACATTGATTTCAGAGCCTGACATTCTGATTCTTGACGACAGTCTGAGTGCGGTGGATTTGATAACAGAATCAAAAATACGTAAGGCGTTAAACAAATTAAAGATGACTAAAATCATCATCGCTCAAAGAATCAGCTCAATAAAAGATGCAAACAAGATTCTGATGATTGAAGACGGGAAGATGCTATGCTATGGTTCACACGATGAACTATACAAAACTTCGGCTGAATATAAAGAAGTGTATGATTCACAAGTGCAAAATGCAGAGGAGGGCAAATTATGAAAGGACCTATGATGGCAGACGGTAGAGGTGGACCAGGTAGCCGATTGAGAGACATGACAGCCAAGCACGAACGTCCACAAGACACTGGCAAAACAATTGCACGAATATTCTCATATTGGAAAGAGCATTGGAGCTGGCTTGTAATTATGCTTGTCAGTTCACTATGTGAAGTGTTCTGCACATTGATGGCACCAATTCTTATCGGCAAAGCGATAGATAATTGTATAGATTTGTCGAATATGACGGTGGATTTCACAAAGCTGAATGTCATCGTCATCATGTTGCTGATGCTATACATCTCCAGCTCATGGTTTTCTTGGGTACAGCAGTATGGAATGACCAACGTCTCCCTGAAGATTGCAAAAAAGATCCGCACACAGATGATGGATAAGATGCTTGAGCAGGATATCCATTTCTACGATGTGCACACGCGTGGCGATCTGATGAGCCGTTTCACTAACGATGTCGAGCTGATGAAATCGGGATTGGGAGACTCTTTCATCCAGCTGTTCAACACAATCTTCACACTTGCTGGTACAGTCGTTGCCATGGTGGCATTGAGTCCATCACTGACTGTCGTCTGTTGCATGTCCATACCAGTTGTGTTTATGATGACAAACATCATCTCCAAGCAAACGAGAAAATTCTTTTCATCACAACAGGTCTCGCTCGGACATCTTAACGGCCTTGTGGAAGAGAGTGTGAGCGGAATCAAGATGGTACGCAGCTTCGGCATCGAGCAACAGCAGATCGACAAGTTTAACTCCATCAACGAGGAGCTTCGCAAGTCTGGAGTGAAAGCACAGATTTACAGCGGACTGCTGATGCCACTGATGCGAGTGCTTGAAAACATCATATACATCATAGTGGCAGTGCTTGGAGGAATCATGGCGACATCCACTGACATGACTGTGTTTGGAATCGGAATCGCGACCATTACCGTCGGCACAATCCAGTCGTTCCTTCTTTACACGAAGCAATTTCTACGACCAATCAACCAAGTGGCGTCTCAATTCAACGCAGTGCAGTCGGCAATCGCAGGAGCGGAGCGAATCTTCACGATTCTCGACACTAAGCCAACGATCACCAACAAACCAGACGCTGTCACATTGAAAGAAGAGACCGTGAAAGGAGATATCGTGTTCGACCACGTATCTTTCGGATATGAGCCAGGCAAACTGATATTGAAAGACATATCATTCACAGCCAAGCAAGACGAAGTGATTGCCATTGTCGGCACAACGGGAGCTGGAAAGACCACTATCATCAACCTTCTGACCCGTTTCTACGACATCAATTCAGGTTCGATCAAAGTAGACGGAATAGATATCCGCGACATCACAAAAGAGAGTTTGCGCGACCAGATGGGTATCGTATTGCAGGTGCCGTTCCTATTCTCCGATACAGTGAACTACAACGTGTCGTACGGATGGCCATCAGCCACACAGGAAGAGATCATAAACGCATCAAAGGCAGCCAATGCCCACAACTTCATCGAGAGACTTCCACAAGGCTACGACAGCGAGATCCTACGTGGTGGAGAAAACATCAGCAACGGCCAGAAGCAGTTGCTGACCATTGCGCGTGCCATCCTCGTCGAGACACCAATCCTTGTGTTTGATGAAGCCACAAGCAATATCGACACACGCACTGAGATCCTCATTCAAAAAGCCATAAACAACCTTACCAAAGGACGCACATCATTCGTGATCGCCCACAGATTGAGCACAATCAAGAATGCCGACAAGATTCTGGTGATGCATGAAGGAAGAATCGCAGAGCAAGGCAAGCATGAAGAGTTGTTGGCAAAGAAAGGCAGATACTTTGAAATCTACAACAGCCAGTTTGTTGTTGATTGAACAATTCGTAATGCGTAATTCTCAATGAATCTTTAGGGGCAATTCTTTGTGGTTGCCAGATCTATATTAGATAGAGGATTGTTAAGGAAGGAACGCCCTAACACATTCTGCAGTGCGAGCCGTAGGCGAGCACTTAATAAAAAGTTTTCTTTGAGAAACAGCGTCTTTTAATAAAATACACGCATGGAATTTTTCAAATACGACTTCAAGAATACATGTTTTAGGCTAATCTTTTTATTGATAATTGGCACACTCTGGATTTGGTTCTTGTATCAGCTTAATAATATTTATAGTAACGATACCACTCATTTTTTTTTGGTCACAAACATACTTGTCTCATTAACATATCCGATATTCGAGATAATTCTATTTGGGTATCATAATTTTAGGAATCAACAAAACATTTGGGGATATCTAAAAACTTCATTCCAAATAGCAATTTTATTATTTACAACATTTTTCACAGAATTGGTCATTTTTAATCTTTTATATTATTGAAAGTGACTTTCTAAAAGGCTTCAACGGCTGACAACTCATTATGAATCACTATAAAAACTATTCCGACTATATAAAAGAACACTTCGATTACAAAGTGCAGAAGATATCCATCAACGCAGGATTCACTTGTCCCAACCGTGATGGAAGCATCGGTGTGGGCGGCTGCACCTACTGCAACAACCGCTCCTTCAATCCTGACTATTGCGTCTCCACAACCTCTGTGACCAAACAACTTGAAGAAGGGAAAATATTCTTCAAACGCAAAGCAAAATATGCAGGACTGAAATTTCTTGCCTACTTTCAGGCCTACACAAACACATACGGTGAATTCTCACGTCTGAAATCTCTTTATGAAGAGGCTTTGGCATGTGAAGACGTGGTGGGATTAGTCATCGGCACCCGTCCTGATTGTGTGGACGACAGACTGCTCGACTATTTCCAGGAATTGTCAAAAGAGAAATATGTGATGATTGAATACGGTGTGGAGAGCACCGACGACAACACATTGAAGCGAATCAACCGTGGACATGACTTTGCATGTGCATGCAAAGCTATACGCGACACAGCCAGCCGTGGCATCCAGACAGGTGCACACCTAATATTGGGTCTGCCCGGTGAGACTCCAGAAATGATTCTGAAAGGGGCTGACAGAATGTCGGAGCTTCCGATTGACATCATCAAACTGCATCAGCTTCAGATAGTAAGAGACACTCCTATGGCAGAGGAATATGCCAAGAATCCAGATGAATTCAAACTCTTCTCAATCGAGGCCTACCAACAGCTGTTGGCAGAGTTTGTGGAACATTTGCGTGCTGACATCTGCATAGAAAGGTTTGTGTCACAGACGCCGAAAAGCATTCTCGTCGCCCCGGATTGGGGATTGAAAAACTATGAGTTTACAGACCGCTTAAATAAGATTTTTAAGGAGAGAGGCACAGTACAGGGGAAATTAAGAATTAAAAATTAAGAGTGAAGAATTTTTAACTCTTCACTCTTTATTCTTCATTTTATAATTCCTCCTCATCACCACCTGTCTCCAAGATATGTGATGAAAGCATATCTGCAGCATGGATAATAGACACTAACGGATTCAGTTTGCAGGCAGTATCATAATTTTTCACCTCCTCATAATTAGTCTTGTCGATTGTCCAAGCACCCATGTGCCAACGGATAGCGAGCATCTCAGCATCAGTAAGTTCCAGGAATGGAAGAATCATGATCACGGATTTCTCACCATGTCCCATTGGGAAATTTTTATACGACACTTTATATCCTTCCGCGTCTTCCCAAGTGCCAAGAGCAGTCTTTTTCTTTTTCACAGTACGGAAATAAACGTCACTTTTGCAGACATCATGAAGGAGAGACGCAATGATCACACTATCCTTAGGAGTAGACTTCTCCAAAGATGGGTTCAAAGTCTTCATACCTTCCCATATAGCCAAAGCACTCTTGCATGTGTTCAACGAATGTTCAACCAAACCGCCAGCCACATTCAAATGATGTCCGGCAGACGCAGGAGCATCCATAAAACCGTTAGACCGCAACTCCTCAATCATATCCTCCACTCCGTCACGTTCAGTGCTACGAAGAAGTTCCAAAAATTCGTCTTTTATCTTATCACTCATAAAACCAATACTTTTTTCTTTAAATATCAAAATAATCAAATTGGCACAACGCAAAAATAAGAAATATGTGGGAATTTAGATATTTTAGTCACACAAATAAAAAAAATATATTAGATTTGCATTCGTATAGCTAAAATAGACAAATCACAAACGACTATTATAATAACAAACAATCGAATAAAACTTAAAGTAAAATAAAAGTATTTCAGTATGATATGATAAGTATTAGTAGAAACATAATAAAGAATATTTGTTTAAGTTTGCTGACACTATTATCAATTTTGGATGCAGAGGCAGACGTCTGCAAAAACGAGACATCTACACAAGGAACAGAATTCTGGATTGCATTCCTACAGAATAATGACCAAGAGCTTATAATTCCTCATGGTTTGGACTTAATAATTTCAACAGAAAAAGCCACAGATGTCATAATACAAAATGACATTTTGGAATTAGACGATGACATCATACCTATCCATGACGACAATCTACAACATTACCAACACCACTGGAAATTTTCAATGGAAGAAAATTCCACAAAAGTCATAACAGTACCATGCCAATTGTTTAGTGTACTAGAATATGGAGAATGTGTATACAAGACACTAAACATTACCAGTACAGAGCCAATATCAGTATATATGGACAATCGCCAGAAGATGTCAGAAGACGCAACTTTGGCATTACCTACATCTGCATGTGGATCGTATTATATAATTCAAAATGCAGCTGGAGGCATAGAATCAAATTATAATGTTTTCATGCCTTCAATTTTCTCTATTGTTGCAACTGAGAATAACACCACTGTTCAAATAACACCTACGATAAAGACCAACGACGGACACGCCGCCAACACTCCTTTTTCAGTAACTCTGCATAAAGGACAAGTTTATCAGGTAGAAAGTGCACCGACAGACATAAACCGTGGATTTTCAGGCACTCAAGTACTTGCGACAGGAGGGAAAAAAATAGCAGTCTATGTCGGCAACAGAATGTGTAACGTACCGTATTCCAACACAGCAGGAAATTCAAATATGCTGTTTGACGTGTCATTTCCTGTATCAACATGGGGTAAAAGATTCATCATACAGCCATTCAAAACTGGAGTAATTGACTTGATAAAGATCACCGCCAGCCAAAATGACACAAAAATTTATAGAAATGGCACACTCTTGACAACAATTAACGCATTTGAATCATATGAGTTTTTTGCCGAAGAATCAAAAGGGGCATTCAAAATAGAGACATCCCAACCAGTCTCTGTATATCAATATATGACAGGCAGCAACTACGTCTACCAAAGAGCAAATGGAGGACCATCTTACCAATATATAATTCCTGTCGAACAAGCTATCAATAAAATATCATTATGCACCTCAAACAACAAAGATATTACAAACCACTTCATCAATTTAGTTATCAGAACAAAAGATGCCTCAAGCATCAAACTAGATGGTCAGACAAACTTTGCTAAATTCACTCCAATAGACGACACTTACTCGACTGGATATGTAATCATCAGCAAAGGACAACACATACTCGAATCCAAATCTGGATTTATAGCTAACGTATACGGTATGGGATCTGGTGTTTCTTATGCATATTGTGCTGGGTCAAACACTTATGATCTCAACACAAAAGCCAATATAGAAAAAGCAATATGTTCTGGTGACACACTCATTTTCGGTGGGAAAAAACTTACAGAGTCAGGGTTCTATATTGACACATTAAAAAATACAGAAGGATGCGACAGTTTGTCACTACTAACACTAAAGGTTCTTCAATCTGACACTGTCCACTATTATGACACAATCCAAGTTGGTGAATCATATGATAAAAATGGATTTTTTATTCAGAATCCACAACCAAATATTTATAAAAAAACAATCGGAGAATGCCCACACTACTCTCATCTTGAATTGGTAGTAGAACACCAACCTTGCCCTGATGGAACATTAATATTCAAAGAGGATTTTGGAGGCAACTATAATGCAGATCCAACAGTAAGTTATCAAAAGATACCTCAATGTACCTACGAATTAAATGCGAAACCTGTAGATTTGTATTTGAAAGGTGTTTATTCGATACGTAAGATATCTTATCCTGACAAATCATGGATTAACATTTCCGACCATACATTCCCTGATAGAAAAGACAGAGGATATTTCATGCAGTGTGATGCAGCAAACGCATCCAACGAAACTCCCGGAACAATATATTCCGTGCAAATAGATGATTTATGCAGCGATGTTCCTCTATATTTTTCATTTTGGGGATTGAGTATGATTAAAGAAGGAGCCGACTCTACATATGCTGACGCAAATTTGAAACTTGTCATTGAAGATACTGATGGCAATGTATTGAGATCCAAAAACATTGTAATGCTTAATGGCAAAGAGAAATGGGGACTCTACGGAATACCATATCAGATGCCAGATGGCAAAACTTCTGCAGTATTCAAAATACTAAACAACAGCACCGTCAACTATGGAAACGACTTTGCCATTGACGATATAGAAGTTCGTATATGCAAGCAATCTATTGACGTGACAAGCCAAGAAAACAACTCTTGTATCGGATCAAATCTGTCTCTTGAAGCTGATTTTCATAACGACGGAACATACACTGAGTCTGTCGTATACGAATGGTATTACTCTCAAAATCCACAAATACAATCAGACGACTGGACTTTAGTCGGAAATGAGAAAAACTTAGAGATTCCAAATTTAACTGAAAGCAACAATGGATTTTATCGTGTGTTTGTTGGAAATTCTGGATCACATAATAACATCAACAATTGTTCTGCTGGATCAGACCCGATAGAAGTTAACGTAAAAAAATGTACACCGCCAGTATGCAACACGGACACTATAAAATTGGCAACATGTATGAAAATAGATACATTAATAAACATTTTGGATAATGATACTATTTCAGACAGAGACAATGTTATCGTATCATTGATCAATGCTCCCGCATACACAAAAGTTGTTGGCAACATGTTGGCTTATAGTCTCGTCGACCCAGGAACCACAGCTGACACTATTTTATATTCTGTGACATTAGGTGATTTTTCTGACACGGCTTCAGTAATATTCAAAATAGAACATCCGTCTAAGACACTAAATATAAATGCTGAGATATGTGAGGGATCAGAGTATCATGAACAGGTTTTGTTTAACGACACAATCATATCTGAAACGAGCATAATGGAAGAATCTGGTTGTCCAAGCATCATCAATCATATTGTCGATGTGATCAATATAGACGCAAGCGTCAACGACACATCAATCTGCATTGGAGACATAGCCACATTAAAAATCCATGCTACTGAAAAATATAACTACACATGGTATTATACTCCTGATCATAACGCCATTGCCAGCAAAGAACAATCACTTGTTGTAAAGCCTAGCAAAACCACAACATACTATGTTGTAGCTAGTAATGAGAAATGTTCTAAACAACTTACTACGGTAGTGGAGGTAAACGACAAGCCATATATTGAAGGTGTTGCCATTATTGGTGAAAATGATCTTGAATTAATCACAAACGGAGGATCAGGTTCGTACGAATACAAAATTGGTGGGAACAGAATCTCCGATAACATTATCCACAACTATTTGGAAGGACAATTCTACAACATTCAAATTAGAGATGACGAAGGGTGTGTCGTCGACACTACTATAAAAGCCCCTACTCATGGATTGAAGATTCCAACATTGATATCGCCTAATGGAGACGGTATAAACGATGTTTTTGAAATAAAAGACATTGACAAATATCCGCAAGCAACGATATCAATCTATGATGGCAAAGGAAGAAAACTTGTAGAGTATAAAGTAAATGAAAGTAGGGGGTGGAATGGCAACTACAATGGCATACGAATGCCTTCTGACGACTACTGGTATGAGATAAACATAAAAGAAACAGATGAAATAATAGTAGGTCACTTCACCCTTATTAGAGATTAGTCTAATTGTTTCTAGAAATATAGGAGCGAGAATCTTTATATTCTCGCTCCTGTTGTTTTGGAAATTTCCAGTTCAAATTCTTCCTTCCAAAATATCCATCACATCTTCTTTTGTCATCAATGTAGATTTATCCGTACCTCTTAACACCACATCCGAGACTGTCTGTTTGCGACGCTGCAATTCCAACATTTTCTCCTCTATTGTGCCTTTGGCTATGAAATGGAAAACAGTGACTTTCTGATCCTGACCTATTCGATAGGCTCTGTCTGTGGCTTGCTGCTCTATCGCCGGATTCCACCACGGATCAAGATGTATCACGTAATTGGCTGCTGTAAGGTTGAGACCAACTCCTCCGGCTTTCAAACTGACTAGGAAGACAGGCGTCTTCCCTGCCTGAAATTTGTCGATCAACTTTGCTCTCTCTTTCATCGGTGTGGATCCGTCTAAATAAAGACACTCGATTCCTTCCTCTTGCAAAAGAATCTTTATTCTTTCCAAAAAACCTGTGAATTGGCTGAAAACCAACACTCTGTTTTCTTCTAAATCAATTTCCTGCAACAAATCCAGAAATGCTATTTCTTTGCTGCTTCTATCTTTCCACCCCTGGACAAGCAAAGCTGGCGAGCATGTCAACTCCCTCAGTTTCGTAAGCATTGCAAACACTGCTATCTTATGTGGCCCGACAGCACTTAGATCACGGTCCAATGAATATTTGTCATCCTCCTGAAATGCTTTTCTCACGGCAAGACGTGTGGAATCATACACAGCATACTCCTCTTTCGTCAGCATCACATCAAGCACTACTTCCTCTATTCCAGGCAACTCGTCAAGCACCTCTTTTTTCGTGCGTCGCAAAATGAATGGACGGACAATGGAATTGATCTCTCCCGCAACGTCGTCTGCCCAATCTTCATCTCGCTCTCGATTATATTTTACTTTCTCTGAAAATGATTTCTGACTTCCAAGCAGACCCGGATTAGAAAAATGGAACAGGCTCCAAATCTCAGAAAAATGGTTTTGAATTGGTGTTCCAGTTAAGACGATACGATTTTTGCCACTTAGCCTAATCACTGATTTGAAAGCTTTTGTGTTGTAGTTCTTGATTGCGTGAGCTTCGTCGAGCACGATTATCCCCCACTCTTTCTTTTCAAGATTGGCAATCTGTGTGAGCATCATTCCGTAACTTGCGACCAACACGTCTCCAAATGAAATCTCTTCTATCGTCTTCGTCTTATGTGCACACTGATTCAAAATCTTTGTGTTGAGCGACGGTGCAAATCTTACCAACTCGTTTTGCCAATTGAGCACAACAGATGTGGGTGCGACAACCAAAATCGGTCCGTCGTCTCTCTTCTGAAGCATAACAGCAATAGTCTGAATTGTTTTTCCAAGTCCCATATCGTCGGCAAGACACACACCTCCACTCCACGATAATGTACGCATCATCCATTTATAACCATCTATCTGATAGTTTTTCAACTCTCCATTCAAAGTGGACGGGATTACAAATTCTGCAGTCTGAGATTTTGTAATTCTATCACGTATTGCTAACAAATCTCCATTTGAGCTGGCAAAAGCATCATCAAACTCATTATCTAAAGATGCCAAAGCTAGTTCAGGTATGGCAATTCGGTTTTCTAAATCATCATTATAAAGACGCAACCGGCTGATAAGTTGACGCAACGACTGACTCACTTCAACGTAGTTGTCATCGTCAATACGAACATATTTGCCTATTCCATTATGAAGCCTACGCATCAATTCCAGCAGTCCGATTTTAGTGTCTGAAGAAACCAACGACCCGTTCATATCTACCCAACCACGGACGCTTTGCAATGTATCCAACTGAAGATTCTTAGGAGTGAGCTTTTCTTTAACATTGAAACGGCATCCCTCCATAAGTTCCACCACAGCCTTGTCGTCATTCTCTTTCGCCCACGTGATGATGTCCAGCACATTCTCAAGGTTGAGCAGGTCGGAAGCAACGTCGCTGACATCTTCGTCATCATATATGATTGCGTTTTGTTGGCAAAAACGTTCGAAAGCAAACAAATGTCTCTTCTCCATTTCAAAATTTCTCTTGATAAGACGAAGGGTTCCTCCATCATCAAGAATACTAAGAGATTGCCCCTCCGCAGGAATGGTGGTATATGGAGAACCAGCAAACGGAATGACAACCATATCCACCCTCCACGTCGCACCAACATTCGTGTTGGGGAACAATCGTATCACAATGCGTGAATCAGCATCTTCAAACGCATCATCAGCATGAATAAGCGTGGAATATATCTTTGTCATTCCATCCAAACGTTGTAGAGACTGACGAAGACGAGTCTCTGCCTCAGAAGGGATAGTCTCCATCTGAAGCATCAACTTATATATGTCTCTTTCGTGGTCACGCAAATGGATCACACCATAATGGGTATCGTCTATAATACGTACAAATGAACTGGTCTGATCATCAATATCCGACAATTTCAAATTGGAATAAACATGAAACAAATTGTCTTCTTCTCTGTCGACTATCAAATACGGATGCTCCATCCCGACCACAACTTGACGCAACTGCTTTCCCCATTTTGGCATTAAGTAGATGTGGTCACATCCTACAAAAGAAAGCAATCCGTCTCCATTTTTGAATGAGACTTGTCCTGCAGGCAACGTTTTAAGGATACGGATATCTTCATCAGTAGCACATTCCGGTATATCTCTGCTCTTGCCCTTCCAAAGACGTCTGATACTTCCGTTCCACTCACCTTTATCATTTCTCTTCTGAATGAACGGAGCGACTCGCATCTCATTCGGTTCAAGCACATAAATAAGTCTCTCTTCCTGATCTTCTATCTTTGGAATTTTCACATTTTCAAGAGAATCAAGCATATACATCCATGGTTTAATCTTATTCAGACGTGCCACAATCGATGAATCCGGATTCTTCTCATTCTCTATAAAAATCCAATTGGATGGTCGGGAATCATTTTCTGTATATCTTGAAATATCGACATTAAATTGCAGACACAAATATGTAGCCAAACGGACATCGTTTAACTTATATAAGTCAGCCACAAAACGTTTGGCATTAACGACAAATTCATCACCGTCGACTTTACTCTTAATCAACGGAATGATTGATATTTTATAAAGTCCATCCTCTGCAATTGAACGTTTGTTTAGAAGAGCATGAAGTTTACTTTCATTTTTAAGTGGGCTATCGAGAATCAAAGCAATGACATACAGATAGTTGAAGAGATATTGGTCAAACACTCCACGCTCCTTCAAAAATCCGCCAAACGTCGCTAATGATTTTTGAAAAGCCACCGCAGATTCCCCATAACATTCACGTTGTAGAAGTTTGACAGCATCATAAAGACAGCCACATCCATTGACTCCATAATACTTGAAATCGTCCACTCCCGTCGCCAAATAGCGATAAAGGAAAAAACGATCACGAATTTCTAACTCTGGGTCATCACCGACATTCTCAAGGTCATAGCGAAATTCAATAATAGGTCTGACATTTTCCCAATTAAACTGTTCACGGTCATAGACTCCATCAAGCAAAATTTTACAAAAATCGTTCCAGATTTTTGATGGCAAAGAAATAAAGACAGGTCGCCATTCCGCATCGTCTACTACAGAAAGAAGCATCTCTCTTTGGCGGATTCCCAAAGAATAGAGTTCGACGGAATCAGTGTCCACAAACTTCATTTTCTCTAGCCACCAGTTCCTGAAAATCAACGATGTATTCCTGCCATCGTCTGGCATTTCACACACCGATTCTATTATTCCAAGCCAATCCTCCTTATGATTTTTATAAATATCTGCAACGACGGGAAGTTCACAATGTGGAGCCACGACATATTTCGCAAACACTCCGGAACGAGTGAGCATGTCAAGCAATCGTTTGTCATATAGAGATTTTGCGACACTCTGTACATCCACATCAGAGGCTTCACTGTCGCAAAGATAACGTACAGCAAGACCTGTCATCGCAGAAGAACAGTCGATTATGTTTCCGCAATAGGCATAGACAGCCAGCACAACTTTTTCTGGAACGGATAGTGAATCTATATGAGAATACTGCATTTTGACGTAGAAGCTATTTTATTTAATCACTGACGACACACGCTGAATTTCCTCACCCCAAGGGTCGTAGACCCTTTATCGCTTGCGACGGTAGCCGATTCCAAAATGGTTGAGGTCGCAGACCGATATCATTATGGTGTCGGTTTATTCGATTCCAAAATTCGATTTACGATTTCCGAATGTCAATTCATCCATTTCCGAATGTCAATTCATCCATTTCCGAATTTCGATTCATCCGATTTCAGAAATTCATTTTAAAATCATCAATATGTCGTCTGATTTCAAAAAAGAATTGTAAAAATTCATTTTCAAGGTCATAATAATCGCGTATCATCACACGGACCACATCATCAGAACAATTAGGCAACGAGGTTCCATTAGACATCAAATCCAAAGTGTCGCGGATACCATCTATTGTCGCATACGCTGTGAGTCGCTGTCTGGAAATAAAATTTACAGAAAAACGCTGCATTTCTCCCGGCAAACGAAACCAATTTTTCAATATTCGTCCATACGCTCTCCACGCATATTTTTTCAGTGGTAAAGAATGGTAGCCACCCCAGTTTTTCGCCAGAAAATGGTCGTAAACAACATCACAAACGACACCTGCATATCTTCCAGCTACAGGCACAAACCTATCCTTACTCTGCCGGTAAACAGGATGACTATCCGTAAATGAATCTATCTCTCGATGTAAAAGTATTCCACACTGTATCGAGAACGGATAATCAGAGAGTCGTCGTCCCTTCACACTGTCGCCGATATAGTTTCCTATCATGAGACCTTCATCGTCGTCACCAGAAAGATATATGTGCGCAAGAAAATTCATTTTTCTATATTACAGTTCTTAATAAATGAATTGAGTGAATCACACAACTCTGTACTCGTCTTTCGTACTGCCCACGAATGTAGTTGTGAAAAACCGATAGACAAATGAATATCAAGGTTTTTGTACTCTTTTTGAAGACGTGTGGCAGCATGAAGTCCTAACACAGTGTACTGAAATTCACCCTTCGACACCATAATGGCAATCGCCTCATTGTCGTAATTGGGAATTGTGTTGATATATATGGTGTCTCCAATCTCTTTAGAAAGATTATTTATTCGTATTATAGACGGGGATTCCTCAGCCAACGTCACAGTCTTCTCCGCAAGTTCCAGCTGATTATGCACAAAACTGTCGTTCACCACTTTGTCTATCACCTTCTTTCTCTGCACAAGCACCTGTTTGTCGTGAATCAGACTCTCTGTAAAAAGCAGAGTGTCGCGCAATGATGATGTCACAGGAATATAGCGGACAATCACGTCGCACTCCCCATCCTGCAAATCCTCAATAGCGTTGTTGAGATTGCTTTCAAGCTTATACTCGACAGGCAGATTCTGCTGACGGCAAAACTCTCGGATAAGTTCAAACTGCTCTCCAACGGTGTCGCCATCCGCTGTGATCTGCATTCCATCCGTCGACGAATCAATCACCACTCTCAACGCTCCATTCTCACGGATGTGTGCAATATCATCATTGTCGGGCACTTTTGACACACAACGGCTTATAATGAACGCTATTGCCGCAAGCACCACAAAAGCGAAAATGATAAAATTGAAATACTTACTTCCGTTCATGAGCAAACATTTTTAATCATCAAATGTAACTGAGATTCCAACACGTAAAAACGACGGACTCATAGCATAACCCGGACTGATCATATAGTTCGAATTATTTCCCATTCTCTGGTTGACATGATTCCATACCATAAACATTTTCAACACCTTCAGCTGTGCCTGTCCGTATACATTCAGCAAAGGATAATCGCCATACTCCTTCTCTCGCTGAACATAAAGCATTCCCGTCGCAGGATTATATTTCTGAGCGTAAAAACTTGTATGGTAATTCAATTCAGCGCCGACTTGAAAAGTAAGACTCTTTTTGAAAATCGGAGGAGTCCTTAAGTAGACGTTGCTGTTGAAAACAAATGTCGGCAACGGCATTATATACTTGTCTGATGTTGTCTGGTAGGCAATTCCATTATCCCAGTGGAAAATTCCGAATTTTAGTTTTTCCTCGGCTCCTAAATAGAACACATTCACAGCATCCGAAGTCTGAACTGGCAATGCCTGCTCATTGAAATAAATGTGGTTGTCGATGTTGTAATAACCTATTTTTGCAGAGAAGCCTATCTTTGGCATCTCAAACAAACCGTCGATGGACAAACTGCGTTTATTGTCGAAATCGTTGTCCCAATTGAAATAATTTGAATAGTAATGGTCCTCAAAATAATCCGGACACTCATTCTTCAGCTCCACTTTTCCACCCAAAGAAACCGGTTGTTTGCCAATTTCAAACTTGGTGTTCACATCTCCTTTCAACAGATAGCTTGTTCCCGTCTGTTTCTCATCCACAAAATAATATTCTCCTATCACATTGAAGAACAGATGTTTGCCTGAATGCTTTGACAATACCGCTCCGACTCCCATCTTTGTGTTTTTGTTTTTATTCCAATTTGGACGTCCTCTATATCCGACAGAGTCGATGTAAGCTATTCCGTCTTCCAACTCCACCTCTTTCAACTCATTCTCAGCTATAAACTCATTGCCGGCATCACGGTAGTCGAACTGTAACCCGTCGGCATAATGATATGTCTTTGAGCTTACAGTAAAATATCCACCCAATCCAAACTTCATCAATTTGTTGAACTCCTCGTTCAAAGTCACTCCAAAATTGCCCTTAAACTGACGGAACAAGACGCTGTCCATTGTGGATTTAGGCATAAACTTACGTGTTTCTGCACTTGCATTATAGAATGTGTCGTGAAACGAATTAGTATTTTTCTCTGTATATCTTTTCCAATCCGACTCATATCTCATGTCAGCTATAAAAGACGTAACTGGCACATAATCAACAATTACAGAATCTTTAGACACCTCATACTCTTTTTCAAATCCAAGATGGTATTTATAGTTGAGATGCATATTATATCCATGCAGTTTGGAAAATGTGTTTCCTGTAAAATAGACTGGGATAGACTCATCTGCAGGATTTCCATATCTTTCTGGCGAAGTGATATACGATTCATCCAAAAATCCACCACTCTCATAATTCTCAAATTTCGCAAAACCGATACTCATCATCAGATTGGAACGCAAACCCATATAGCTTCCGAAAAATCCGGCGTTGCAATTTCGTGTAGACGAAGATTCATACGCACCATACGAATTAACCCAATCTCCGTACATACCGAAATTAAACTTTGATCCTGCGTTAACAGTGAACAAGCCACCCACACACTGATCACTACGGTTGCTCGGACCTGCGCCTATAAACCAAAATTTAGAATAAGGCTTACGAGTGTTATAATAAAGGATATCATCAGGCGACGTGTAGTTTGCCTCATACGGAGTGAAGAAAAAGAAGTCAGATTTCTTGATTCTGTCCGCATAGATCAACGATATTCCCGGAGATCCTAAAGATGAATGATCAGCATAACGGAGTGTGTTTTTGTCGGCCATATTGGCAATATAGAGTTTGTCGAGAGTAGAGTCGGCATACTCACGGACGGGCAGTCCAAGGGGTCCGTCGGCTCTCCACGAGAAATACATCATGGAATCTTTCGGACCACGTTTTGACGGAGACACCTCCGTCTGATATTGAAAAGCAGGTGCGGAATCCACCGTCGCTTTTGCCACTGTATCAATTTTTGAAATGATTGCAGAATCCTGATTCAACACTACAGAATCAGATGCCACAATATCAACAGAATCCTTTTTCTCCGTCTCCACAGATAAGGAAGTGTTGGCAAACACTGTGGCGCTTGCCGCAAATAGAGAAAGGATTATATTAAAAATTCTATTCATTTATTTTATTATTCAGAAACCGCTTAAATTAAATATTTGGCTATAAATCAAATAGAGGATTGTTAAGTGCAGAATGCCCTAACCCCACACGTATCTGCGAGTTCGCAAGAACGAGCAGTGATAAAAATCAAAACATCTCTTTTAATTTTTACAAATCACTCACATAGCAAATTAAAAACCAAAGTTTAAACAATTTCTCATATTTTTCTCTGAAAGATTTCTATTTTGTCAGCCACGGTCACTGTCGTTCTTCATATACCAAAGCAAGCAACAGTTTTCATGTCTGAAGATTTTTGTTGCCGTGTCACGCAATTCTGCTGGTGTCACCTTAGCATAATTGTCGAAATCCGTATTGACCAGATCGGGAGCATCGATCATCTCGTAATAGCCGAGACGTTCCGCCTTTGCAGCCTCCGAAAGGTCGGAAAGGATCTGCGTCGCCTCATACTTATTCACGACCTTCTCCAATTCCAGTTTTTCAACACTCTCCTTCTTCAGCATCTCCAGCTCATTCCAAATAGCGTTCTCAACCTCATCACGTGTGAAACCATCATTCGGCACACCGATCACATAAAAAGCACCGTCTTCCAGGCTTCCACGAATACATGCATCTATGGAAGAAAACATCTTCTTCTCCACGACCAATCTCTTATACATTCGTGAAGACATACCATTCGACAACACATCGGAAAGAATATCCGAAGCATAATAATCGTCGTCGAGACGGGAAGGAGAACGGAACACCATATAGAGTTTATCATTCGGGACATCACCACTGACCACCTTTCTGCGTTCAGCTGTTTGCTCTGGGATTTCCACCATCTTGCGTTTTTTCACATCGCGCGACGGGATATCACCGTAATATTTCTCCACCAGACGTTTCACCTCATCCAGAGAAATATTACCCACGACCGCAAGATAAGCATTGTTAGGAGCATAATGAGAGAAGAAAAAATCCTTCACATCCTGCATCGTCGCGTCCTGAATATGTTTGATTTCCTTGCCGATCGTAGGCCATGAGTAGGTATGGTCGGCAGGATACATCATTGCAAAAAGATAATGGTAGGCATCACCGTATGGCTTGTTGGATGTTCGTTCCTTAAACTCCTCACTCACCACTTCACGCTGCACCTCAAGGCCCTTCTCATTGAATGCCAAAGACATCATTCTGTCCGACTCAACCCAAAAGCCGACCTCTGCGTTGACAGCAGGAAGGACAACATAATAATTGGTCAGATCCTGCGTAGTGTAAGCGTTGTTGTAGGCGCCGGCTTTCTGAAGCACTCCATCATAATCATCCACATTGACAGAGCCTGAAAACATCAGATGCTCAAACAGATGAGCGAATCCAGTGTGCTCCGAATCCTCATCCTTCGATCCCACATCAAAAACAGTGTTAAGCGTCACCGTCTGGGATGTTTTGTCTTCCAGATGCACCACATGAAGGCCATTATCAAGTGTGAACCTATTTGTTTTAACCATAAATTGCTACTTTAATGCAAAAATAGTTGAAATTAAGCGTATTTTTGCAAAAAAGTTATTAAAAAGCGTGAATGATGATAACATTTCCAAATGCTAAAATAAATTTAGGTCTCAATGTAGTTAGTCGCCGCCCCGACGGATATTCTAATTTGGAGACGGTGTTCTATCCGATTCCTGTCTGTGATGCTCTTGAACTTCTCGATTCCGACGAAAAAGGATTGAAATTTGTGCAGACGGGATTGGAGGTAGACGGTGATGTTGAGAAAAACCTTGTGGTGAGGGCTTTCCGTGCGGTTGAGAAAGCTGCAGGCCGCACTTTTGACGCCAAAGTTCATTTGCAGAAAAGCATTCCGTTTGGAGCCGGCATCGGTGGAGGAAGCGCGGACGCATCGTTTATGATCCGTATGATGAACGAGCATTATCATCTTGGATGGAGCGACGAGAAAATGGCAGAGATAGCCATCACAATCGGCGCGGACTGTCCGATATTCATCTACAACCGTCCAATGTATGCGGAAGGAAAAGGAGAGATTCTTTCCGATATCGACGTGAATCTTAGCGGCTACTATTTCGTCTTGGTCAAGCCAAACGTGCATGTATCCACAGCCGATGCGTTCCGTGGAATCACACCTGCTCCAGCCAAAATCAATTGCAGGGATATTGTGTCATTGCCGATGAAAGAGTGGAAAGGCAAGTTGGAAAACGATTTTGAGAAAACAATATTCGCGCTACACCCGTCTGTGGCGGCAATCAAAGAAAAACTATACGATTTAGGAGCTGTCTACGCATCAATGTCTGGTTCAGGATCATCTCTTTTCGGATTCTTTGAGGAGAAGCCAAATCTGGACGGATTGTTTGGCGACGCGTATGTTTTCTGCGAAAAACTATAAATGCATAGGTTTTTCATCACCAATACCCCTAAACGGGGTAAGGATGGGAATCCATCTATATATTTGCCACCAATATAAAACGTCTAGCGACGTATTTGGGGAGAACCAATTTTTTTTGTAAATGTAAAAGGGGCGACCACAATGGATCGCCCCTACAATTACGCATTATCGAAAAAAATACGGCTGGAATCTGCCACATGACAAATTCACAACCATAGTTTTTTAAAAACTGGATTTTATCGGAATTGGAAATTCATCAAATTATTTCTTGAATGTGATCACTGTATCTTTTACAACTCGAGATGCAGGATCATTACTAAAATGGTTTCCTAACAATCGATCCTTAAAAAACTCTTCCGAAACAGAACCATCATAATAAGCAGTTGTATCAATTGGAAGATATATAATAGAATCATTAAATGAAGGAACGATAGAATCATTAAATGAAGGAATTATAGATTTATCGAGTCTGTAAAAGCTAAACTTTAGCTCCTCGTCCCCATTTTCTTTAGTCGAAAATGTCCACACCTCTTTACGTGAGCTTCCCAAAAGGTCTGCAGAATCACGAACATACTTAAACGAAACCACATCAACAGCAGCTTCTGATTGGTTTATCCACTCCCAACCTCTTTTATGAGTAGCATCATCGATCATCATAGGTGGTACTGGGGCTGGCAATTCAACCGTGAATGTCTTGCTTTCAAACTTTTCATCATCGTCGTCACATGATACGAACGAAGAAACAGAAACAACCGCTGCCATAATTGCAGCAAACTTGAATAAATTCTTCATAAAAACTACTTTTAATATAAAACTAACTATTGCTTTAACGCTTATAAATACCCTATTGCTTCGCATTTCTCTATAAACAGCGTTAAAACGATGACAAAATTATAAAAATTAAATACAAAACAAAAATTTTTGGCACTATCTTATTTTATGATAGATATTTCAACTCTTTTTCTCATAAAAAGCCGTAGTCTTTTCTCATGGATTTCTATCCTCTGTGTTTTTATATGTGCTCGCCTACGGCTTCGCACTGATGGGGAGGGTTAGGGCGTTCCGCCCTTAACAATCCTCATTTATGGCACTCCAACTGTCAGTTTTCTCCAACTATAACATTCTTCTATTTCACCGAATTAACGTTAAATTAGGACAGAACCTTATTTTTTCGCAAATCATAACAATTCCATAGCCTCTTTTAATGAATGTATCTCATAATCCACAGATTCCGTGGCTTTGAATGATTCAGGATGACGGTTGAAGAACATTGTAGCCAAACCTGCTTTCTTTGCTCCCAAAATATCTGTAGAAAAATTGTCTCCAATCATCAACGTGTCTGAAGGTGTCGCACCTGTGGCTTCGAATGCGTAGTCGAAAAAAACAGGACTCGGCTTGTTTGCTCCCGCGTCTTCAGAAAGAATAATCTTATCGAATGCATCCAAAAGTCCACATGATTTTAGCTTGCGATATTGTATTTCATGAAAACCATTACTGCACATGATGAGTCGGTATCCTTTCTTCTTCAAATATTCCATCAGTTCATGAGCTCCATCCACCACACCAGGCTTAACAGCACAGAAATCGAGGAAGACATCACTCACTTTCAAACAAAATTCCTCAGTAGGATTGAAATGATTCCCATTAGCGTCAACACCTTCAGATAATGGTCGACGGAATCGCTCTATAATAAGATAGTCACGTTCTATTTCCCCATTTGAATATTGTGCCCACAACTCAACATTTGTTTTCCAGTATGAGTGAGAAAACGTTTCAAAATCAGGAAAATACTGATTCAATTGGAAATGGTCGAACATCTCACGAAGAGATATTTCAGCATTGCCTCTTGTGTCGTATAAAGTATCGTCGAAATCTATAAATAGGTTTTTATACATGATTGGATAATTGTATGAGACGAAATTAAATCCGTCTGACGTAACATAGTAGGCAATAAAAATCGTCGACGCCATAGCCGACTTGAGACAAAGACGAAGGCAAAGACAAGGACCGGCATCCCACGAAGACAAGGTCTTCAGATTTTTATGAGAGACGCCGCCAATAGAAAACTTTAAGCATTTTTTACCTTGCGGTATTCTAGTAGGTTATGCCTTGCATAGCCAAACTGAAGTGTCAGCTATAGCGTCATAAAGAGCGACGGTGCGGTTCCTTTGCGGCCACACGCATCACTCACCGATTATTCTGTTTGTGTTTTTTCTCGTCTAAAGCAGAAAGATAATCGAATGTGGATTGCAAATCGTTTGGCACGATAATCTTCAAACTTGAAATCTGCTCTATCTCACGTCGCTGCCAAGAACTGAAATCCGCATTGATTTTTTGTGATTCCGACTGATATGAATCAAGTTTGTTCTTATAAGCCTCAGTCTGCTCAGCCTTGGCGATATTAAGTTTTTTCTTGATCGACGTCTTGATCTGATTCAGACGTTTCTCAGCATCACGGTGTTCGCTCTGCAACTGCAGATACACCTTCTCCACATCTTCCTCATCCACGGAATTTTCATAACGGTAGATAAGCAATGAGCTTCCCTCTCCTTGCGTAGTGATCGGCTTTGACATTATCTCCTGCAAACGACGTCGTGCGATAGAGAACGGTTCGTCAGGATGAATGAACTTACCATACGCAGCCGCCTTAGCTTCCAAAGAATAATACTCACATCTCTCAGCCACAGATAGTGTTTGGATGATATTTTGCTCGGTCAGTTCATCCTCACGCACAGGCATCTTCGGCAAAACAATATTATTTGTCTCAGCCCAATCATCAAGAGTGACGTCGGAAACCTCATCCATCATTCTCTCCTTCGTCTTCACCGCCTCACGCATCCACGCGCAAAAAGAATGCATCTCTCCCACTCTTGCCACCAATGTGTTGAACTCGGCAAGCTGATGGGTGGCGTATCCGATCTCCACCTGTTTTCCTTTGTCGTTGGCCGAGCCAACAATGTCAACAAATCCATTAACAAAAGAAGCAGACTCAAGTTTTGCCTTGCAACCGGCAATTATCTCAGTGGCAAGTTCCGACAGATGAGTCGCAGCTGTAGAGGTGATACCTCTCTCGTTCTTATCCGCACCTACATTGGCGAAGAATGTCATATCTCTGTTAATCAATTCCATAAGTATCAAATATTATGGTAACATACCGCAAAATCAGCAATATATCACCGTTTGAATAAATCTCTATCTATACAATAAATAGAGACAATTGTCTATCTTTATTTAGTTGTCAATGGGACAACAGCACCTGTGCCTGGCACTACATAAGCAGCATCCGGTACTTCCTTACCATCCCAACGCTTTGCTCTCTCCAAATTAATATTGTATTCCCACTGAGCTCTCATGGCATTCATATTTGCCATAATCTTCTGAGCCTCGTAAGCCTGAGCGTCTGCTCTGATCTTCTGAGCGTCCGCCTCTCCCTGAGCTCTCAACACTTCTGCCTTGGCAAACTCCTCAGCCGCCTGACGCTCTGCCTCAGCCTCACGCACCTTCTTCTGTGCCTGTGCGGCTGCCACATTAGCCTCCTGCTCTGCCTGTTTTACCTGCTGAGTACGGTTGGCTGTTTCCTTAATCATTCTATCGAAATCCTCAGCCCAATCGAAGTTTGTAATTGTTGTAGAATTGATTTGAATAGGATAATTATCCTGCATTCTTCTCAACACCACCTCACTTAGCTGCTGAGTGATATCCTGCTGATTTGCGATAAGGTCGTAGATGCTATACTTACCTGTGATCTCCTTTAGAGATGCCTTTATACAGTCTCTCATCGCATCCTCAATAATTTTAGACTTGCGATATTTCTGCACAATCTCAATGATACGTTTCTCATCATAGTTGTAGCGCACAACCACTGTCGAGCCAACTGTCTGCATATCTTTTGTGATAGCACCGTCTTCACCGACAGAGAATTTCACTTCGTAAGTCATAGGCACAACACTGAAACGCTCAATCTTTGTGACAAATGGAAGATGTGTCACAATTCCAGGTTCAATAGGTTCATTACAAGAGATTTCTCCCAATGTCACAGAAACACCACGTTCATCAGGTTCTATGATATCATAAGAAAACAACCCTAAAATCAGCAACACTACACAAACTATTGCCAACACAACTCTCTTTGTGTCAATCTTAAACACTTTTGCCAATCCTTCTGCAAAAAATCTCTTCTTTTCTGGCATTTCTGTTTTTTCAACCATAATTACATCTATTAAATTATTTTATTTGTAGTTAAGTCTCACTTAATCAAATACCACACATATCGAATTGAGGGAAAATCTCCTCACTATCCCACTCTTTCTTAATTGCTGTAGACGGGATTGTCTTTCCACTTTCGTTTAATACACCTTCAGGATACTGCATAGTCACACAGTGTAGCGAACCATGTTGACGGATCAAAGTTTGGCAATCAATTCCGACAATTTCTCTATCCTTGAACACTTTCTGCAGAGTTGCGATAGCCTCCGCATCATGTTTCTGATTATATGTTGGCACCAGCACAGCCCCATTGAGAATCAAGAAATTGGCGTATGTCGCTGGAATACGTTCGTCATTCTCATCAAACACAGCATCGGGCATCGGCAGTGGTACAAGATTGAAAGGTTTGCCATCCACATCTCTCAACGCTTTCAAGTCATCCTCCATAGCCTTCAGCCACTGATAATGGTCATCATTCACGTCGTCACACTTCACATAAGCAATCGTGGTATCATCACAAAAACGAGCAAGTGTATCAATATGCCCATCTGTATCGTCGCCGATCAAATCGCCATTATAAAGCCAGTGCACTTTCTTCAGATTGAAAATCTTCGTAAGAATCTCCTCCACCTGTTTGCCAGAATAATGGTTGTTGCGGTTTGGAGCATTCAAGCAATTATATGTCGACAATAGTTCGCCACGGGTATTGAATTCCACACTTCCTCCTTCAAGGACAAAAGGAATATCCACAACGTCAACATCAGATGAAAAAAGCCCTTTCTTTCGCATCTCCGAAGTGATCTGATTATCTTTATCCGACGCGAATTTCTGACCCCAGCCATTGAAAATGAAGTTGCAAACCTTCATTCGTCCGTTTTTCACCATAGTTATTCCGCCATGGTCACGAGCCCATGTGTCGTTGCTTGGAATCTTAGTGAAGACAATCTGCGAATAGTCCACATTCCCAAGTTGGCGACGGACTTCTGCCTCATCCTGACACACAATAACAAGTTTTTCAAAACGGATGATAGCCTTAGCAATATCGCAGAATGTACGGACAGCATCACCAAGAATATAGTTCCAGTCGGTATTCTCGTGTGGCCATGTAAGCTGTACGAAACTTTGACGTTCCCACTCAGCTAAAGCTCGGTATTCGTTGTTTCTATAATTCATGATAAATTTTGATATGGCATGCGTTATAACGGTATGCTTTTTCTGTCACACTGCAAATATAATGCTTAATAATTGATTTTGAAAACAAAATCATCATATCATAAACCATTCCCGATCCCGACATCCCGACCCCGACACAAACTTCGTTGGAATCGGCTACCGTTGACTTCGTCAATACAGGTTCTACGAACCTGACGGCACACACCGAACACCTCACCCCAAGGGTCGTAGACCCTTTATCGCTTGCGACGGTAGCCGACACCAAAATGTATGATGTCGGCAGACATCGTACATTTTGGTGTCGGTTTATTCGATTCACGATGTCGACATCATTCATTTTTTTGTGTCGTTTTTTCGATTTATAATTTCACAAAAACAAAATGAGACGGAATAAATCCGTCCCATTTCATTTATATTCAGCAGATGCGAATGTTCACGTCTACATATCAACTACATTACCATGTGTATGACAATCCAAGAGTAGTGCTCTCCCAGAACTGCAAATATGCCTTTCTATAACCGTAGTGGTAGTCGCTGTCGAAGTATTTAGAATCACGTCTGTCAACCTTCTTATCGAGTACATCCTCATCAACTTTCTGAATATCCTTATGATAGTTGATTTCCGCCTTGTCATACTTCAACTGTGTCTTGATAGAAAGATCAATATGTTTAGTCAGTTTGAACAACAAATCCAGATTAAACTTCACAGACCAACCGTTAGTTTTGTCGTAGATATCTGTCATTACGCCATCATTGTCGAACTGCAACGACTGAGTAGAAGAAATCAATCCGTCGACATACTCTTTCAAATCAACCACGTCCGAACCAACTTCAACCATACCCTTGTTTACCTGATGGTATTTCTTCATGAAAGCGTCACTGAATCCATAAGTCTCCTTGTTGTAAGCGTAGAAACCTTCAAGTTTAGAAATCAAAGTGAACACTTTGCTGAACGACTTAGTGTAATTGATATTGAACAATGCACCGACTTCAGTACGTACATCTTCATAAGATCCGTCAACGTTACGCTTCATCGAATAGTTAGGCGCGATATCATCATCCTTACAGAATGTGAACTTACCTGTGATAGGAGAAACATACATCGACAAATCACCTTTAAAACAACATGGAACAAAGTCCACACCAAGAGATGCCTTAACAATATTAGGATTTCCGAACTTGTTCTGCATCATACCCAATGATTTGATACTGTCTCTATCCAACTCGTCGAACATTTTGTTCACATGTCCGATTGGAGTCTCATTGGCTTGCAAGCCACCCTCTGCCTTAACCTCATCAATTCTGTCGGAGAACCAAGAATCTACATTTTTGTAATTATAAGTAGGAGTGATACGTGATTCAAACGATGCCATCGCACTATAGAAAATGCTCTTTGTCGCCTTGAAGCCATACTTAGTAGACAAGTTCAATTCATCAATTGCCTTATGAACCTTTGGATTATGCTCATACTCAGATGAAAGATTGACACCATACTTAACAGAAAAACTGTTATTCCACTTATGACGAGCATGAGTATAGTTGGCATTCAAGTTCAAATAACCGTCCACAGCAAAAGTGGAACCAACTCCGTCGTGAGAATAGATATTATGGAAAGTCTGAGCGGCATTCATTCCGACCATACCCGGGAATTTCCACGAAGCAGTATCCGAAGCCCAATCAGCATTCGCGTCATCCTTAATAGACGTAGCAAGTTTAGACACTGTGCTTTGAGTCTCCTTGATTATCTTCAATCCTTCATTTACATCCTCCTGAGCAGCTACTGCCGAAACTCCCATAACAGCAACTACAGATGCAAGCAAATTATATTTTGTTTTCATTATCGTCAATACATTAAAGAATTAGTCCCCTTAATTAAAATGAGTATGAGATACCAAGTGATGATGATTCCCAGAATTGCCAGAATGCCTTCTTATAACCGTAGTTATAGTAGCGAGCGTCTTTGCTCAACAAACTAACACGGGTGTCATCACAGTCTCCTTTGTCAGCACGGATAAGATCCTTGTGGTAATCGACTTCAGAATTGTCATACTTCAACTGAGTACGCAAGTTGAATGTCAAATACTTAGTGGCCTTGAGGATAAATTCTGTTTTCCAGACAACATAACGTCCATGTCTTGCGACATAGTCATCATCATTCCAGTCTTCCTTAATATTATTCAAATCAAGAAGCATATTGTTTCTGATTGCATCGTCAGAAAGCTGATAGACGCGAGCCTTTCCGTATGCGGCGAAGAATGCCTCAAGAGATGTATTCAACGAAAATACGTCATTGAAAGACTTTGAATAGTTCAAACTGAAAAGAACACCGGCCTCAAAACGGGTATTCTTATATAGATTATCGACGTCGTCCTTATTCTTCTCCATCGAATAGCTTGACGCAATCACATCATTCTCACAGAATGTCCAACGAGCAGAAAGAGGAGAGACGTAGAAGAAAAGATCCTCTCTGTCAGACATTTTCATATCCAATCCTAAAGACAACTTCAAATATGCCGGATTGACGAACATATTCTTGACAACACCTGTGTCGATTCTCTCTTCACGGCTGGTATTTTCAAACTCAAAGCCTTCCTCTGTCATTGCATCGATGTCGTCATATCTATATGTCGGAGTGAACTGTGTCTCAAAAGATGCTTTGGCAGTATAGTAGACGTTTTTGTCTGCCATATAACCGTACTTAGTAGACACTTTCAACTCATCATTCTGCTTTCTCCAATACGGTTCTCCCTCATAGTCCTTAGAGAAATTCGTTCCATAAGCGACCTCAAGTTTAGAATCCCACTTATGTTTGGCACGAATATAGTTGGCATTCAACGTCGCCGAGAAGTTTGCGCCTACGACCGTTCCGTTACCTTCTACAGAATAAGGGTTGTGAGATGTCTGGACAGCACTCAAAGAGAGAGTTCCTGGAAACTTCCACGATGCAGTGTCCGCCGCAATACCTGTATTGATAACATCCTTGTTGGCAACTGCCAAACTTGTAACCACTGACTTAACCTCATTGTTTTCGTCAACCTTCACCTCCTGTGCGACGCCTGTCACCGCAGCAGATGCAACAAAAAGAGATACGAATAATTGTCTTTTCATCCTAATTATATCTTAATATCAATGTTTCTATTTTTGTAATCCCTGCAGACGTGCGATGTATTTGCCGATGATGTCAAACTCTATATTCACCACCGACCCTACCTGGATGTCGCAGAAATTTGTATGTTCCAATGTGTATGGGATAATTGCCACAGTAAACTGGTCTCTTTTCGAACGGCAGACAGTCAAACTTGTACCGTTAACCGTCACAGATCCTTTCTCCACTGTGAAATAGCCAGCCGAAATCATAGAGTCATCGGCTTCATACTTAAATGTGAAATAATGGCTGCCCTGCTCCACTTTACGGTCAATACAAGTTGCAGTCTGATCAACATGTCCCTGGACAATATGACCATCAAGTCGACCATTCATCATCATGCTTCTCTCCAGATTTACTTTTGATCCAACAGAAAGTTTGCCAAGATTGGATTTGTCAAGAGTCTCTTTGATAGCAGTGACTGTATATTCCTCTCCATTGATGTCTACCACTGTAAGACAGACACCATTGTGAGCCACACTTTGATCAATCTTTAATTCCGATGTGAATGGACACGAAAGCGTCAGATGTAAGTTTGTTCCATCCTGCACCAATTTACGGACAGTGCCCATTCCTTCAACAATACCTGAAAACATATCAAAAAATTTTTCGCAAAATTAAATAATTTTTTGGGAATATAATTTAAAAATGACTGAATTGATAAAAAGCAAGATCTATATTCTTCATACTTTTTATGGAGTCCTTATCAACGTGAAATGACCATGCATACTTATATCCGCCTCATCCACTTCGATAGAATACCAATAATCAGTCGACGGCATAGTTCTTCCTTTGTAGACGCCATCCCAACCGTCGAACTCATTTTCATACGACATCAACATTTTTCCAAATCGGTCATAAATGAATATTCTATAATTAGTATATTTCTCTATACCTATCACATCCCATTTATTGTCTTCCGAACTATCTGGATTAAAATAAACCTCTGGTTTAATCGGGGTCATATAATAAAAGCGTATACTATCTTTACACCCTGTCTCTTCGTCGTATGCGACAATCTTATACATTCCAGCTTTGTCAAACTCCAAAGTTCCGGAAACCTTCTCTTCTTCAACATTTCCCATCCACACTGTAGTGTATGTGATATTTCCTATATTGTTAAACACATCAATAGAAACCTCATTCTGTTCTTCCTTAACTGTACCAATCGTGACATGATTACGTCCACTGGCTTGTCCGAGCGGAGACATCTGCAAACCAGGACAAGCACCTTCAATTTCTATTGTATCTTTAATGTATGTTGTATTGGAAATACTCTTTATTCCACATCTGTAAACGGTGTCTGAAAAAGTAGTGTCTGCAGAATTTACAGTGACTTTATAACGTACAATACTATCACATCCGTTCGCCGCTGTGTATACCTCCTCATAGACCCCACTTTCAGTAATTTTTTCCCCATCCACAACATACGGGTCACTCCAACAAATAGTGTCTTTTACCTCTGTTTCTTTCACAACAAAATCTGGTTTTGGCGGACAAATTGTGTCGTAGACAGGAGGGGTACATGGATCTTTTTGAGCCCACACAGCCACACATCCACCATTAAATTCATCCAGCGTCATAGTAAGATCTTTGCCATCGTGTGACAGCCCGTCCAAACTCACCCAATGAATATCTCCCAGGTTACTCTCTGTATAGAATTTGTAAATATCATTTTTGCAATCCGGAATCTGTTCACATATCACTTTGATAAAATCTGGTTCTTTAGGAGGACACTCCTTATATTTCATCGCATTGCTGCAATCAGTGAAATCTTCCTCGTAAAAATCATCATTGATTTTGACTGACATATAGGTTATCATTCCTCCCAAATAATCCCATGACAAGCCTAACTTATCCAAAGTACATACATTGTAATAAGCGACTCCACCTCCCGACTTATAGATAACACCATTCTTATATTTGAACCACATTTCCTGCTCATAATTCGCATATCTTAAATCTGTTTTTTGGGGTCCAGAATCAACAGCGGAAATTGAAATCTGATTCTTGCTGGTTTTACTTTTTAAAATTTCATCAAAATCCAACTGATACTCCTCTTCCACAGTAAACCAAATTGTTGCAATGGTTTTATAATTAACACCAATTAGATAAGGATCTGTGTATCTGTATCTGAAACGGATTTCAAAAGAATCAAGATCACAGCTTTGCATAGAATAGATAAATTCCGGAACTATATAAGGATCTCTATTTGAATTATAGCCAGGGATACATCCTCCGCTATCGGTAAAAAAATCTTCCGGATAATACATCTCCAATATTTCATCTGTGGCTAAATCTTTCAGATACGCACTCCATATTGATGTGTCGCCACATGCACTGAATTTTTCCGCATATATTGATGTAACAGACATAAGAATCGTAGCCATTACTGATATAATGGCTTTACTTAATTCATAATATCGCTTAAAAACAAATCCCATAAAATTATCTTCTTTTAATTCAGGAAGACGGAATTAGCATTTCACATTCTTATTGATCCATCTGCAAATCAAGAACAACAATACTGACGCCACACCTGACATTACAGCAAACACCATAAAGAAATCATGCAAATTCTCAATTTCATAACCCATAAACGATTTGGCTACGACTATTCCATCTGCATTAGCCTCTGGATATAATGCTGATAATACACCCGCAAATTTATTGGCTGTCGCCGAAGACAAAAGCCATACACTCATCAATAATGACGCAAATCTTGCTGGCGACAACTTGTTGACCATCGACAATCCGATTGGCGACAAACTCAACTCTCCGACACTCAGCACCAAATACAAGGTTGTGATCCACATCATCGACACTTTCTCTCCAACAGGCACGTCATCCACCCCATATGCTATGAAAAAATATCCAAATGAAAGTAACGCCAATCCAATCGCTTGTTTTGTAGGCGACGCGATATGTATGTTCTTACTTTCCAACGTCATCCACATCGACGACATTACGGGAGCCAGTATGATAATGAAAATCGGATTCAGACTTCCAAAATAGCTAGTGTTGACCTCATCGCCTGAGCTGAAAAATATGAATGAAATTGTCACAGCAAAAATTATCACGGACAAATATGTTGGCAAATCAAAACTATTCTTAATTTTCCTGCCAATCAAATATGTCAAACAAACTGCCAAAGCTGTGAATAAAACTATTGAAACGACTTTACTCGTCAACGACAAATTGAAATCAAAAAACTTTGGCAAAATTCTGTCGGTCTGCTCCTCTGCAAAATATGTCAGTGATGCTCCGGCTTGTTCGAACGCAGCCCAAAAGAACACAACAAAGAACGCAAGAATATAGATGACCAAAATATTTCGTCTCTCTTCTTTGACTAATGTTTTGTCTGTTATGATATAGACTGGAACAACACAGCTCAAACTATAAATCAACGCTCCGATATAATCACCGTCGAAAAGCCAATACAACAATCCGAACACAGCCACTTCCAAAAGTACAAACAAACCAATTTTTGATTTATCAGTATGTATATTAGCGGACGGCGTGTCTTCATGAGAGTCAAGCATTAAAGTTGTTTCTGGGGATTCCAACATCGATGTTGAACCTGCAATATGAGGCACTCCTCCTATTTCTTCACCATCAGGAGTAACCAGATATCTCTCTTTTCCGAGCCAAAAAGAAACAACTCCAATAATCATTCCTACACAAGCCGCCAAGAATCCATATCTAAAATCTTCAGGATTTCCTGTGACTCCAAAGAATCCACAAACAAGCGGAGAGAAGAATGCTCCGAAATTGATACCCATGTAGAAAATAGTGTATGCCGAATCCTTACGTGGATCATTGTCGGGATACAATGTTCCTACCATGCTTGAGATATTCGGTTTGAAGAAACCATTGCCAAGCACCAAAAGTCCAAGTCCTACAATAAGAAGCGAATGAGTAAGTATTCCTTGCCCCAAAAATGAAGCACAAAGAAAAAGGAAAAACTGACCTAACGCCATAAGTGTGCCACCTACAATAATAGATCGCTTATTGCCCCAGTAATTGTCCGCTATATAGCCACCAATCAATGGAGTGAGATAAACTAACCCTGTATAATTTCCGTACATTTCCGACGCTGTCTCTTTATCATAGCACATCGCGCCGATAAGGAAAAGCGTGAAAATAGCGCGCATTCCATAATAGCTGAATCTCTCCCACATCTCAGTGGAAAAAAGCAGATACAAACCTTTAGGATGACTTTGACTTGTCATATAAGACTAAAATTTCGTACAATATTATAGTAGTATCGGCAAAGATATAAAAAACTTTCAGTTACGCAAAATCAACACTTTACTACTTCATTGTTGTTATCCGATCACTTGCGACGGTGCGACACCAAAGTATTCCTTGAATTTTTTCGAGAAGTAAGCAGGATCTGAGAATCCAACTTTATACGCTATATCACTGATTGACAACGACTGATTTGGCATCGTAAGCATTGTATGGGACAGATTCATACGATAGTCGAGAAGCAACTGAATCGGAGTTTTATCGAAATGGGTTGAGCAACGACGTCCAAGCGTAGCTGTACTCATACAAAGAAGTGACGCCATCTTTCCGATTGTAAGGTCACTTTCAGCATAATGTTGTTCAATCACAGCGTTGAAATCCTTCACAAAACCTATTTCCAAAGCATCATCCTGAACATTGTCAGTGAGATCATGGGTTTCATTTTTCAATTTCAAGATATTGTATATCTTGAGCAACATCTCCTCATTCTTAAACGGTTTGTTGATATAGTCGAGTGCACCGACCTTCAAAGTGGAAAGTTTTGCTCTCTCACTTCCGGAAGCAGACATTATCACAAATGGAATATTCTTTGTTTTTTCCTGAGAACGTAGCATCTTACAAAGTTCAAAACCATTCACTATAGGCATCTGCAAATCACTGACGATCAAGTCTGGAATAGTCTGTAATGCTTTTGTGTAAGCCACCTGACCATTGTTTGCCGTGTCGACTTTAGAATAACCAGACAGAAGATTCTTGAGGTTGTCGAGAATCAACTCGTCGTCTTCCACTATAAGGATTCGTTTATTCTGCATGAATGAAAAATCAAGGGATATCTTCTCATTCACATCAAGTTTTTTTACGGCATTCTTTTGTTCTGCGGCTGGCATTCCGACAGTGATTCGAGTGCCTTTTCCCACTTCACTCTCTATTTGCATCGTCGCTCCAAGAATATCAAGATAACTGTAGATCAGAGAGAAGCCTAAACCTGTAGAGACTTCACCACTAAAACCGGTCTCTCCATTCTTAATCACACCAGAAGAAGATCTCAACACAGCCAATTGATCTTCCGTCATTCCCTTTCCATTGTCGGAGAATTCGACAAAGAAAATTCCGTTCCTAGAATATGTAGACAATACAATCTCTCCATTTTCAGGAGTGTATTTTATACTATTGTTCATCAGATTACGAAGAATCGTAGAGAGCATTCTTTCGTCCGACGTAGCATAATCTGTGGTCTTAAATTTACGTACTATAGATATCTGCTTATCCTCAATCACAGCACAATTCAAATTAACCACCTCTTCCAATATTGCCACAACATCTGTTTCAACAAGCACTGGTTTTGTTGTCTCTCGTTTAGCAATAGCCCAATTTACAAGAGAAAGCATCGTGTTCTGCAAAGTACTTGCCTGTTCATAAGCCTTCTTGAGTTTTTCCGTTTCCGGATTCTTTGGAGCATTCTCGTCGTTATAAGGGGATAAAGCGCCAACGATTCCAAACATTGAGTTTTTCAGGTCATGAGCAATCACAGAGATAATGTTCTCCTTCATATCAAGAGCCGTACGAAGTTCTTCTGTTCGTTCTGCGACCTTTTCTTTCAAGATTTTCTCCTGAATCATGTGTTTGCGCAGACGGTATTGGTACATCAATTTGAATCCTAAACCAATGAAAGCCAACATTGCCAAATAGAACCACCACGACTGATACCATACTGGAGATACAGTAAGTCGCATTTCCAAATATTTGCTGGTATCTATTTTGTCAGCGTCTTGAAAATAAGCCACCTTCAACTTAAAGTTACCGCTCGGAAGATAGGTGAATCTGATCACCTTGTCTTCTGGCACTTCGCTCCAATTATCATCCTTGCCTTCCAATTTATAATACAGTCTGTCCTGTACATTTTCACGGAAATCCGCGACCCTCACCTCTATATTCACATTTTTATTATGCGAAGCCTCAATCGACAACACGTCATCAGGATGAATACGAGTTCCGTCAACATAAACAGCACCCCAATTAAGGTCGCCAATTTTGTTAACCTGCTGTTTGAGCGAGCCAGAAACAATATAGAATCCACTTGAAGTACCTGCCAGTATTTGACCATTCTTACGCAAAAGAAGTGACGAATTTGTAAAAAATTTCTTTTGTGTCTTCATAGAATTCGTCGGAATAAACGAATGTTTCTGAGTAGTTGGATTAAAGCTCAGAATACCATCTGATGTTGTACAGACAAAAGTACCATCTTTCTTCTTTTCTATGGATCTGTAATCTATATTATACGGGAGATAATCCAACATTTTATATTCAAGTGTCGACTCCATTATCACCATAATGCCACGTGATGTCGCAACATACAGGTTGCCATAGCCATCGATTTGTGAATCTGCAAACATAAGCGGATTATGTGTTTTTTCCAACACCACACAAGGCAACGCATGTTTCACCACACCATCTTTTACCAACGCGATCGAATTTGATGTGACGACCCACACATTATGATTAGGTGTTTCCAATGCTCGAAGCACCCAATTGTCTTCTATTGTATAATCTTCTTCCCGTAGATCAAACTGTTCCCATTTTCCATTTGTCCGTCTAATCCACAACCCCACACCTGCAGTGCAAAGATATACCTCCCCATTATTAAGTTCTGTCACTGAAAAAACACATGTAGGGCGGGCAAATTCAGAATTTTCAAAATCCAGATTCTTTGTCTTGAACGTGTTAGGATCCATCTCAATTATACCGTCGCCCCAAGTGGAAAGCCAGATATTGCCACGCATGTTCCAGTCTGCCCTTAAAATATTGTTTGATGTGAGCGGTATTTTTTTCTTTACCTGAAATTTATTGTCGAGGATATAGACACCCTGACCATCAGTCGCAATGAAAAGATCTCCGTTTGGCAATTCCAGGAAATCTGAGACTACCATATTCTCCAATCCGAAATCCGAGGAATAGTTCACACCTTTCTCTCTGTCTAACGAAAGACGAAAGACGCCTCCCATCTGTGTGCCAAGCCAAATATCATTGTCGGCACTCTGCATCATGGCATAAATTTTATTCAGTTCTTTGGGTTGCTCTCCATAAGAAAGAATATGTTCAAACTCAGATTTTTCACTCAGATCTGTGTCGACGCGCCAAAGCCCATCTCCGTCTGTTGCCATATATAGTTTGCCATCCGATGCGAGTAAGACATCATAAGTGGAAAAAAACGGTAGTTTAACAATAGATTCGACTACAACACTGTCTCCTCCTACGTTGAGAACCTGAATCAATGAGCCACTGCCAATAACAGCAAGACGTGAATCAGACAGTTCCACAAATTTTACAATTATACCTGAACATCCGTCAGACTCCTGATATTTTTTTATGACATTTCCATTTTTATCCATAACTGTGAAATTCTGGATTCCTCCAAAATAAAAACGGTTATGGCTGTCGACGTGGAAATCAGAGATGAACATTTTCTGCGTCGGAACGAAAAGATTAAAGTCATGGGTGAAACGCTCACCGTCATATTTATAGAAGCCATCAACTGTCGACATATAGCAGTTGCCATCCTTGCATACCTTAAACTGATGTGGTTCTTTATAGATATTCTTCTCGTATTCAAGCGGTTTGACATCAACAAATTTGTCATATGCCTCGTCATATTTCATACAAAGTCCGTTGTACGAACCGATAAAAATTTCCTCTTTTCCATTCACCACACATTTTCTCACAAGACGCAGATCATTACGCTGCATCTCTTTGTATTTGTCTTTCGTATAGTGGTGGAATGTTTTTCCATCAAAACGGTCGAGTGAAAAATCTGTCGCTATCCAGACATTCTTGTGGGAATCCTGCATCAAAGCGAAGACTTTGTCGCTTCCCATTCCGTCAAGAGTAGTGTATTGTGCGATGCTATACCGCACATTCCTGACATTATGGCTCAAATCAACATACTTCACAGCCGACGTAAAGCTGCAGAATGCCAATGTTAGATAAAGTATTGTAAATAATCTCAAAATCATATTCCGCACGTAAATTACGAAACAATACGTTTCGTGATAGCAAAAATATAAAAATCAATGGGAAAAATAGCGGAATACGGGAAATAATAAAAAAATAATTTAAAAAGGAAAATATATGGAAGCAAACGATATGAAAATATCACATAAAAAAATGACGGATATTGCAGAAAAAAAAACATTATATCCGTCAAACAATTGATTTTTAATAAAAAAATATCCACCTTAAAACAAGAAAAAATTTCTATGACATCTTCGGTACATTCTTTTGCTTAATATAATTATCCTTAATATCAAATTAGCTTATTAACATCATCAATATCGAGATGTAGATTATCAGCTATTTCAGACGGTGTTTTGCCAGTTTCAAGAAGCATTTTGATGGTATTTCGAAGTAATTCTTTTTGTTGGGTCAACTGCTCTTCTTGATGAGCCAACTGCTCTTCCTGATGGGCCAACTGCTCTTCCTGATGGGCCAACTGTTTATCTTTTTGAGCCAAGGCTTTTTTTTGAGAAAGGATCTTTGTGTCTAAGTTTTCCAACTCAGAATAAATTTCATCCTCAATATTCATCGTCATACGAATATCTGAGATTGTAGCTGCTTTTGCAAGACGATTAATGATTCTTTCCATATCTTTATCTTCTGAAATATCTCGACCTGACACAGATACAAACTGAGGATCACCATCCTGAATATATGTCTGATCGAAAACTGACAATAATTTTTCAACACGGTTTCGAGCCTTTCCTTTTAGATAAGGCACCTGTACGATTATGCTGTCATGTGTAAGGCTCTCCACAAATGGATCTGGAACGCCTTCTGTAATTTCTTTTGAATCATAATCTAAATACTTGCGACTTACATAAACCACCGGCTCTTTAATTTTACCAACCTTATGTCCAAGTATGTAAATAGAAACTATAGGCAATGAATTTCCATTCACATCAATATTCCTTTTGTTCTCATACTGAACTCCAAGATATTGGCGGAATCGAGAAATCTCCGTACTACGCCATGTCTTTTGAACCTCTATCAATATCAGATGCTCCTTACCATCTTTTTCTCTAACAACAGCACCAAAATCAATACGGAATATAGATATACGATCATTCTCCTTGTTGACATTAGAATACTCGTTCGGATGCATCTCAACACTGACAATATCTTTCTTCAACAATGCTGACAACAACGTACGCGCCACTTGCTCATCTTCCATCATGAACTTAAACACGCTGTCGTATAAAGGATTCGCTACAAAACTTTGTTTCTTCATTTCTTTTTACGTTACTAAACCAACTTTTTGCAAAGTTCACAAAATAATCTAACATATGCAAATTTGTAAAAAACAAATTTATTTTTTATGGCGTTTCTTAGTGAATCCACTCGATCCATCCATCATTTTTCCTTTTTTCTAAACTTGAAGAGTTTTTTTAACAGACTTGGTTTCTCTTCTGTCTCATCCACATCTTCTTCCTCAACAGGAGCAGAGGATCCATTTTTCAACATCTTTGAAGCGTCGCCTGTAAGCACAACATTTTTGCAAGAAATTTTATCTTTCTCTTTCTCAGAAATCAACTCTGCATTAAGCATTCTGCCTGATATTGTCGAGAAATACTGCTCGTAGGAATCACGTAGTTTGCCTTCATCATCAAAACACCACTTGAATTTCTTTGGACGTGGAATGATCATAGCAAGATAAATTGCCTCTTCTACACTCAGTTTTGACGGTTCTTTGTCAAAATAGAATTTAGCGGCCTCAGCAGCTCCATATACGTTTGGTCCCCACTCTATCACATTGAGATAAACCTCAAACATTCTATCTTTTGACGTAAGTGCATTGTTTTCAATCAGCCACACAATCATCGCTTCCTCTGCCTTACGCTGCAATTTCTTCTCTCGGTTGAGGAACACATTTTTCACAAGCTGCATGGAAATTGTGCTGCCGCCTCTTGCAAATCTCTTCTCTTTGATATTCTTTATCATGCTCTCTCTCAACGCGCTCTCCAAAAATCCTCGATGACGGAAGAAACTTGGATCCTCGCTGAATAGCACGGCATTTCTCAAGTAGACGGAAATATCATCCAACTTTCGATAGTTTGGATTCTGTTCACTCACCAAAATCCTTCGTTGCAACACATTCTGATCGTAAGCCAAATAGGTAAACGTGTCCTGCATCTTGCGTAAGTCGACGTTGCCAAACTTTGTGATCTTGAAACCAGGATATTTTTTCATTGAAGATGTAAACTGCAGAGAATCAATATTGTCCATGTCAAAACTGAACAACAAATGATAATCAATATCTCCGTCTACCTTAATTCCTTCAAGACTCGGCATCAATCCTCTAGGTATAGATGAAAACAAATCGTCTGCAGGAAATCTGTCTTTATCCAATTTGATTGTCAAACCGAATTTATCACCTTTCTCCAACTTGATATATGGAGAAAACTCAAGTTTTTCCAGACGCACCACCGTTGAACTATCTAATTCTACACTATTCTTGTCGATATTTAAAAGAAAATCTGCAGACGGAGCGCCACAATTCAAAGTCTGTGAAGAAAGACGCTCGTGATATATTGACAAATATTCTGCCGATGCATTTCCTCTAATCTTAAACAATTCCGCATTCTCATCAGCATCGACCGACACTTTTAAAGAGAATAAATTCGCACTGATTTTCGCTCCATACTTATATTCAACCAAAGGAACTATAACCTTAGCCGTATCTATATTTGATTGAATATCAGCAGTGACAGTCTGATTCTTACGTTGATATGTTCCAGTAAGTGAAATGTTCTGGATTTCATGCGTCATCTCCTGACAAATGATATCCGACTCAAACTTGTCGTCTTTAATCTGGAATCGTGGCACGGCAATCTTGGCATAAAATGAGTCAGACTCTACAGAAACATTCAAGTCTGATAAAGAAAACTGCTCTGGCATCATTCTGAAAAATAATCCCGTAGCCTGATTGAATTTTTCGTAGACGCTTTTCTTTCCACCTTCATTCTCATCCTTTTTCTCAATATCCACACTGTCGACATCTGCATCATTTCTATGCTTCTTCATTTTTAATGACACATCTACCCCGGAAATTGCCAATCTATCCAATTTTAGTTTTTTGTTCAGCAGACTACGCAACTGGGCTGTTGCTGTGAGGCTATCCACTGTGACAATCGTATCTGAGACGGATTTGGTTTCGTCTAATTTACAGACAGAGATACCATTGAATGTCATTGAAGACAAATCGTTGAATTTCAAACCTTCATATTCGACCTGAACTCCATATTTATCACGGACTTCATTCAGCTCTTTATCCAGCACCTTCTTCATGATGGTGTCGGAAAAAAGGAATATAGCACCGACAGCCAAAGCAATCAGCGCTAATATGGCAATTATGAAACACAACAGTTTCTTCATGTAACAATCAAATACTTTAAAATAATCATTCTACTTTAGGAAATAAACGAATATTTCTAAACATCTAAATCCACACCTAAACTATTAGGAATTAATAATATTTCTGAAAATTATTCTTCTTATAAAATGATCTGAAAAAATCAGAAACACCATCCCAATCAGGATAAATATTATCCACAGTTTTTCCAAGTAATATTAAATCCTTCAGCATAGCCTCTTTTTTGGCATACGGAATAAATATTCTCTCAACATTTATTTCGGAATTTTTTAATTCAGCCAGTTGATGTCTGTTATTTTTTAATCCATACAACAAAAAAGCTCCTTGTTGTGCTCTAATTCGAGGATTATCAAGTAAAGGATGAACAGCAAATACACGATATAAATGATTTGGATTAATATTATCTGAAAAATGAGGTTTCTCAGATTTAATTTCATGAAGCAAATGTTTGATTGATTTATTTTCATTTAATTTACTTATCAGATTATCATCAAACATTTCCAGATCCGACTCTAAAACCCTTTTAATTAAGGTTACAAAAAAAGTTTTTGTTAATCCTTTATTTTCGGGATATTTTGCCATAATTTCTGCCATAAAATCACATATTTTCAAATCATCATAATTATATACAGAAATATTAGACACGACACTAACCTTATCTGAATGATAATTACATATTTTTTCTTTTGGAACTTTATAAACTAATACAACGGCATCTTCGTTGCTTAAATCATCATGGTTTTTCGGATCTTTATATAAAGCAAAAAACAAAGCGACAAGAGGATCTAGAGTAATATCTAAAAGACGAGTCGGTATTCCATAATGTTGCATTTTCACCAAACGTTCAAAAGTGGATTTGCATTCCGCAAATTCATTTGGCAAACGACGTTCACACTCACGCATTAATTCGGACTCATTTTTTTCTTTTAACCAGTTACCACGGGCTATCCCTGGTATTCCAGATGTATCTTTATAGTCTTTGGGTTCTCCACGGTAGTACATTTCAAAATCTTTATTCGATTTCAAAAATTCTTTTACTTCTTTTCCTAAAAACTTTTCTATTTCCGATTGCTTATCTATCGGACTATTTATTTCCGACTTCGAAAATTCTTCCTTTATTGATTTCAAAATATTTATATATTCAGAAACAGAATTTGCCTTATGATTTTTATTATCCATCTTTATTATTACTTTAATTTCTGTATTTCAAAATGTTTGGTGACGCAAGACGGTATTTCCGCTTTACGGTGAGTGACATAAATCAACGTCTTCTCTTCCTGAGCAGCATATTTCTCCACGATTTCACGCACACGACGCTTGTTGGCAAGATCCAATCCGTGAAGAGGCTCATCGAGAATAAGCAGATCCGGATTTTTAACCATTGTTCTGCAGATTAGCACAAGACGCTGCTCTCCACCTGACACTTTCAAAAACGACTGTTCTGCAAGATGATCTATACCTAAAAGTTTCATCCACTGCAATGCCAGCTCATACTGGGCATCCGTAGGTGTACGGAAAAGTCCGATGGTGTCGAAGAACCCAGACGCCACAATTTTCTTGCATGGCTGGTCCTGACGGAAATAGAGATGCATCTCACTTGAGATATATCCTATATGACGTTTGATATCCCATATACTCTCTCCTGTGCCACGCTGACGACCAAAGAGTCTGATATCCAACGAATACGCTTTCGGATTATCCGCAGACAATAGCGAAAGAAGAGTACTTTTGCCTGAACCGTTTTGTCCGGACAAACTCCATTTCTCTCCCTTCATAATCCGCCAGTTCAGATCCTTGAACAGTGTTCTGCCTGGATATGACACGTTTACATTGGTCATACAGAACACTTCATCAAAATCAGGTTTCGACAATACTGTGGCTTGTAGTTCATCAGTTTTGAACTTACGAGGGGCGAACACCGTCGACCTGAGATCAGCGTCGGCAAGATATTTATCTTTTTCAATTCCCGGAAAATATCTTCTATCTTTTACCGGAAGGATATGTGTCGCGCAATCAGGAATTTCCTCCTCACTCGGACAAGAGAAAATCATCATCTGACCGTTTTGTGCAAGCAGAGTGAAGAAATCATTAAGCTCTTTCATCATCGACGGATCAAGTCCGATAAACGGATTGTCGACGAGAAGCAACTGAGGAGCCGAAATCAAAGCCTCGGCAATAAGGAAACGACGTAGTTCACCGCTACTCAACATGATGATATGCTTATGAATTATATCGTTGATTTTCATTTTCTCCATCAACGATTTCAGCAGTTCAGCATCAAGTGTACGAGTTCCCTTCTTCTTTTCTACACTCAGTTTCAGCAGTTCACCTACAGTAGATGCCAATTCGTTATCCTGCGAATTGAAACGCTGCTGATAATACATATTGTTATAGTCGGCAAGTTTGTACGCACTCTCAAAACACATTGTTCGGATCATGTCGCTAGCGTACTTGATTCCTTCAGGACGGTTGTTCGGATCAAAAAATCCATATTTCAACTCTCCGCCTCGTATTCCGCTTTTTCCAGAGATCAAATCCAAAAGCATGGTCTTTCCAGAACCATTCTCTCCAAGAATACACCAGACCTCACCGGGCTTAACTTCAAAATTTATATTTTCAGGAAAGTCGACACCCCAAATACGAGGAGCCACATCCTTCATCCTTAGTACAAAATCCATTTTATCTCTTCATATAACGATCGATATCCCTCTTTGCATCCTTCTCTTTGATGCTCTCACGTTTGTCGTATTCCTTCTTACCACGTGCCAACGCAATCTCCACCTTACAAAGTCCTTTGTCATTGATAAACAACTTCGTAGGAACAATAGTCATTCCATTGTCTTTCACCTCTCGCTGCAACTTGATAAGCTCCTTGCGATTAAGAAGAAGTTTTCTGTCGCGACGTGGAAGATGATTATTGTAGGATCCGAACGAATATTCTGAAATGTTCATGTTCTTCACCCACAACTCATTGTTGCCGGCAAAGAAGCAGAATGTGTCCACCAAACTTGCCTTGCCCAAACGGATTGATTTTATCTCCGTCCCGACAAGCACAATTCCGGCTGTGAATTTGTCGACCAATTCGTAATCGAAAGTCGCGCGCTTATTTTTAATAAGCACATCCTTCTTCATCAACTTTCCTAATTTGTTGCTTCCCATATTTATACTAACCTTTCAGTCTAAATTTTAGCCAATGCTCCCCATGCCAAATACGTAAGAGCATAAATAATAATAAATGTAATAAGAGTCGAAGGGAAATGATATTTCCTATCTTCACCCATTATGTCGGCAAAATAAACATTATATCCCGACATAATAATGAGTGCGGAGTAAAAATTTACAAATATCAGCACCGGAAACATGAATGGCAGTACAGCCATTATCGCAAAAGAGAGAAAAACCGGTATCTCCGCATACGTCATAAAAATCACTATACGCTCGAAATCAACCTGCTTTTTCAAAAAAATCTTGATGTACAAGCGGACGACAAGAGCCGAGATCATAAGTGAAATTGCTAGAATCACAGGCCAAGCCAACGCAATCAAAGTCTCTTCGAGCAAGTTGTATCCAGAGATATAGAAATTTTGCACAACAACTCTCACCAACCCTAGCAGACATATAAGTCCAAGCAAAGGATAAAGCAATCGCGTCTGCGTGTCTGTCCAGCTACGTCGCTCCGTCACAACCTTTTCCCATACTATATTAGGATCAACGATAAAATCGTAACACTCACGGTAGAGCGAGACATATTTATTTTTTATTGATTCAAAATTCATTTTCATACCATTTCAAGTCCACATCTGTTAATTAAATCCATTTTTTCTCTTTTGAAGTCGACGTGATATTTGCCCGTCAACTCATTCATATTCATAATTAGTTTAGCAGCAAACTGTTTTGAGTTAGCACTTTGGGGATCAGTCATACGATGGTTGAGACCTTCAACTATCTTTTCCACTCGTCTCATCACTGCTATTTGGTCGGCAGACATCACCGCGTCTGAAAACTTTTCAAATATGTAATCCACAGCCACGGACGACGGATGCGCCATATCTTCAGCATAGAAGCGATAGTCTCGCAAATCATCAATCATAATCTCGTAAGACGGGAAGTACACCACATTGCCCGCATATCGCTTAACAAGTGAATTGACTGCCAACCGCAACATCGCCTTGCTAAGGCAATTCTCATCAAGGCCATCACGCAAATGTCTGATCGGACTCACCGTCAACACTATACAGACATTCGGATTAAGATTGATAATCCTATCAATCAAGCTATTGTAGACGGAAATAATCTCATCAACAGTCACCAGCTCACGACTGAAAACATTCGCGTCTTCCTTATGGCAATTAGCCACAACAAAATTTTTCTCTTTATGTCTGTAGACGAAAGCAGAGCCAAAAGTAAGGAGCAGAAAATCAGTCTTTCTCAAATATTCGTTTGCATCATGGAGAGCATTGTTAGCTATTTGAATTGTTTTCTGCAAATCCCCCGAAAAATCACTATGAAGGAGAAAGCTGCGCCATATTCCGTCGCAACAGAAAAAATCATCTTCTTTGAAGAAATCCAAATCAAGAGATTTTTCAATCTGCATGGCTATCGACATTGGATTGAAAGCGATGCCAAGCGGATTCAGCAACACATCGTATTTGCGGTCAAGCAGACGATTGCCCATCTCAGTGGAAAAGCAAGAACCGAGCGAGACAACCTTACTATCATAGGTCATCTTTTTTGCAAACGGCTTGATATTCACCAAAGTACGGAATTCCATATATGCAAAAAATGCAGGGAGCAAAAGACACTCCCTGCTTTTATAATTAGATAAATATTCTACTATTCACCAGACAAAGCCTTCATCAACTCGTCCATATTCGGACTCAGGATGATCTCTGTACGACGGTTCTTCTGACGAGCCTCCTTAGTGTCGGCAGGGTCAAGAGGAACATACTCAGCACGACCGCTTGCTGTGATACGGGCAGGGTCGATATTCTTGTTGCCGATTAGAGCACGCACGATTGCAGTAGCACGCTTCACAGACAAATCCCAGTTGTCGAGCAAATATCCGTTTCCTGTGTATGGCACATTATCAGTGTGACCTTCGATCACAACGTGGATATCCTTATTCTCCACAAGGAAATCACCGATACTGTTCAACGCCTGAATACCCTTAGAATCAACATCATAGCTACCAGACTTGAAAAGCAACTTCTCATCCATAGACACATAGACGCGACCATTCTTGTTTACGACAGACAAACCCTTGCCCTCGAAATTAGTCAACGCGTCGCTCACCTTTTTCTTCAAGTTCTTCATTAGAGAATCCTGACGGTTGACCATAGCAGTAAGTTTCTGCATCTCCTTCTCCTTAGCGGAAAGGCTATCCTCACGGGAAGCAAGTTTGTTCTGCATAGACTGGAGCTGGCTCAACAAAGCCTTAACCTCACTCTCGCTACGAGAATTCTTAAGCTGGTCAGCAAGTTTCTTGTTAAGATTTCTTAGGCTTTCAAGATCAGACTTGTTCTGCGACAAAAGCTTACCCTTAGCCAAAGTATCCTTAGCCAAAGCGTCGATTGCATCCTGCAAATACTTTTTATTGGATTCAAGGTCAGCAATAGTCTGCTTGTTTTCAGCCATTGTTTTCACGCCGGCCTGTTTAGCCTTATAACAATCATCAAGTTCCTCGCTTAATTCAACGAATTTCTTTTTTGGCACACAAGAGCAAAAAAGAGATGCGGATAGGAAAAAATACAAAATCTTTCTCATCATTGAAAATTTTAAGTTCATCTAAATCTTTGTTGCTACAAAAATAAAAAATAGTAGCCAACAAATTGATATTTTTGAAGGAAATATATAGAAAAAATTTCAGACACTTTCATCTTCCACCATCCATCCTTCAATCGTTCTCTCCTCGCTTGAGAAATTCACTCCGATCTTAACAATAGGTCTGCCATCCGTACGGTATGGCTCGGCATAACCCTTTTCATTGATCTGGGCAAGAGCTTTCTCCGCACTCTCATCCACCTTGAATTCGATGATGAAAATCTGTTTGGGAGCAAATAGAATGCAGTCGAGGCAACCTTTCGACGTGTTGACCTCCGACTGAGTGTAGAAACCAAGCCAGCGGAAAAGCACGTAGATGACCGTCTGGAAATGTTTCTCATTCTTATTGTTCAGCACGTTTGGAATCTGCACAAAAAACTCCTTCAACAGTTCGAAAGCCTCATCGATTTTTCCTGCTTTGAGTGCGAAGTAGAATTTTTGCATATTCAATTTTCCATCTTTTGACGAGCATCCCACCCACGACGGCATCAACACTTCAAGCATAGATACACGAACTTCATTGTTAGGGTAAGATAAAGTATAGACTTCCGACTCTCTGTCGTAATCCTTAATCGTAAGATATCCAGCTTGGAAAAGCAATGGATAGACGCTTCTGCTGTCTTCCTGCGACACATAGAAATCCGACTCAAAGAGTTCAACACTCTCAAAATCAAGTATCTGAGCATTGTGTTTCTTCAAATGATCTATCACGTAGGAAGACGTTGCTGTCTCAAACCAGAAGTTTTTCAGCTCCTTCTTGCTGAATGCCGACAGGACACTTAGAGGATTGAAGACATCTGTTTTCTTTTTTGAAAAATGGTATCCGTCGTATTTAGTTTTCAGCTTCTGAACCATATCATCAAAAGAAATTTCCTCATTTCTCGCAAAAACTTCGATGTCTTCTCTGAAATTCTCCATCAATTCATCTTGAGTTATGCCACAGATGTCGCAAAAAGCATCATCCATAGAGATGTTTTCCAGATTGTTGAGCGTGGAGAAGATGGAGACCTGAGAAAAACGAGAGATTCCTGTGATAAAGACAAACTGCTCAAACTGCTCGTTCACCTTCACCTGCTGATACAGCTCCTGAAGAACTAGTTTTACATCAGCTAATTTTCCATCGTGAAGATGAGCCAACAGCGGAGAATCATATTCGTCGATCAAGACAACGGCTTTGCGACCAGTCTGACTGCAAACAGAACGGATAAGTTTCTTAAACCTCAAACCGTTTTCTTTATCTTCGCAACTTATACCATACAGATCTTCATATATTTTCAGAGTGCTAGCAATGGAAGCCTTTATGCCGTCCACATCCATATCCTTACACTCGCTCATATCAAACCTGAAGACGAGATATTTGATCCAGTCCTTCTCCAAACGGCTTATTTTCAGATCCTTGAACAGTTCTCTGTTTCCCTCGAAATATTGCTGAAGTGTGTTGACAAGCAAAGACTTGCCGAAACGACGAGGACGTGAAAGGAACACAAATGTACGATTTTTTATCATCTCATACATTCGTTCCGTCTTGTCGACGTATGCATAACCATCCTCAATGATGGCCTTGAAATCCTGTCGTCCTATCGGATATGGCTTTATCATAATGCTCTCTTATTCAATTTACTCTGCAAATATAATGATTTTCGATTGATTATGAATTGTGAATCCGTTTAATCCCCGATTCCGACACCAACTTCGTTGGAATCGGCTAGTGTTGACTTCGTCAATACAGGTTCTACGAACCTGACGACACACGCGGGATCATTTCTCCAATGGTCGAAGACACTTTATCGCTTGCGATGGTAGTCGATTTCCAAATGGTTGAGGCCGACGGAGCGAAATCATTTTCTAGGGTCGAAATTCATTGATTTTCAGCAAAGGGCAGGTTTTGCAACCCACCCTTTATCATTCACCATTTAGGAATCATTATTCCACTTTTACATCCAAGCCTTCCCAATCAATTTTAGCGTTCTCATCGATTGCGACGGTGCCTGCCTTCTTCACCACAATCTTTGTGTTCGGATGTGTTTTGGCCGTCTCTTTAGCGCAACTCTGCACGCAATAGTCGAAGCACAGACCGACAAGATGAAGCTCTTTCACATTGTCGACGTTTGGCAACACATCTATTCCATACTCCTCCACATTAGGATCACATCCTTTGTTCAGCGTGACACTTGGAATCTGAATAGCCAACAGATCAGGGTCTATATCAGCTCCTTTCTGCCCGGCGACGCAATGGCTTGGCCACATTCCTCCTTGATCCTTGAAACTGCAGTGGTTTGTAGGATGCCAATCTTTAGTGTAGACGATGCTGTCGTATTTTTCTTTCTTCATCAAATCAATGATCGCTGCTTTGGCTTTTTTCCACTTCTCCATTCCCACTCCCATACTGCCATCGATGAAATCTTTCTGCGCGTCGACGATAGCCAACACCTTCTGGTCTGGCACAAAGCAAGGCAGGTTGAGCAGTTTGCACTTCCAGCTCATACCGTTGATCTTCTTCTGGATTTTCAGAGCTGTCTCAGGATTCACGTCGTCGAAGAATCCTCTTGCCACCTTCTCCACTTCAGCATAGGTGAAACCAAGATTATCTTCGTCAGTCTTGCCACACATACCGTCGCTCGGAGCCTTCTTTACCAAATCCTCTGGCAAGCCCAATTCGATTCCCAATCTTACCACATCGCTTACGTATAGATTAGCCAACGGAGCAAAATCACCGGCACCGTCGCCCCAGATAGTGAAATATCCCATCAGACGCTCACTCTTATTGCCATTATTGCTGATTCTGCAGTTACCGATAATAGCCGCAACACCGTATAGAGTAGCCATTCTCAATCGAGAAGGAGTGTTGGTTTTGAACTGTGGTGTAGCCTCACCAGCTGTCTTAGCCGTGATCTCCTGAGTAAGAGCGTCGTATGCACCTTTGATATTCACCTCGTAGTTTTTGATACCCAAAAACTCACACACTCTCTTTGAATCATTGATGTCAGTCTGAACACCGTTAGGCATCATCACACCCACAACACGATCCTTGCCCAAAGCAGCCACACAAGCAGCAGCCACCACCGTACTATCCTTTCCCCCACTGATACCTATAAGTGCTTTTGTATTCTCGTCACCATTTTTTGCGAAGTAGTCCTTAATCCAGGCCACCATCTGATCTTTAAGTGTTCTCATAATCTTTTCCTCCTATATTTACCGGTTCTATTAGAACACAGTCATTCTTAACTTTTAACTCTTAATTCTTAATTTTTCTTTTCAAACATCTCCCACGCGAGTCGCATCATCAGACCATAATCCTCCTGTCCGACTATTCCAGCCATCTCACTTCTCTTGACAATCACCGTCTCAAGAAACTCATCGTCATCAGGATTATTCTCACTATAACCGTCCACGACCACATAGTAGCAAGTCATTCGATTCTCCATGAAAGCAGGATTTGGGCTGCCCGTATAAAGTTGCTCCAGTTTGATGACATTCTCTTTTTTTATGCCAAGTTCCTCGTCCAATTCACGGTAAAGAGCATCAATAGCCTTTTCTCCAGCGTCCACCATTCCAGAAGGAAATTCCGTGATCTCTCTGTTGATGCCATGACGGAACTGCTTGACCATCATGAAATCATCAGAATCAGCACCAAGTCGGACGACAGCACACACCCAATCAGGAGCCTGCATAGATATATATTTGCGTTCCACACCCTTCGGATCGATTTTCTTCGTTGTCACAAAGCTTCCGATCGGTGTTTTCATCACAACCTCTCTCTCTTTTATCTGCCAATTGTTCATACCATTCAAATTAATTGGTTTTCAATCACATTTCAGCGTGGTTCATTCTCCAGTCGATGGCTCTTTGCAAGTAGTCGACATAGTCTGGATTCTTGCACATACCCTTGCCAGGAGTGTCAGAAATCTTTGCGACGTCGCCACCATTACAAAGCGTCGTCTTCATCACGATATTAAGCGGTGGCACATCAGTGTCGTTGGCAATGAACGTACCGATACCGAATGCCGTCTTCGCTCTTCCCTCGAAATATTTCTTCAGCTTAGTGGCTTTCTCGAAATTCAAGCTGTCGCTGAAGAGAAGAGTCTTCGTCTTCGGGTCGATGCCAAGTTTCTTGTAGTGAGCGATTATCTTATCACCCCACTCGAACGGATCACCAGAATCGTGACGCACACCGCTGAACACAGTAGCGAACTCCTCGTCGAAATCACGAAGGAAGCAATCAGTAGTGATCGCATCTGTTAGAGCCGTACCGTTCTGCACCTTATACTCATTCACCCAAGCACGTAGAGAATAAAGATTAGAGTAGGCAGGATTGATTGATCTGTTTCCTTGTCCGACGCACATGATCCATTCGTGAGCCATAGTGCCCACAGGGATAAGATTATATTTGCGAGCGAGGAAGACGTTACTTGTACCAACGAAGACAGACTTGTTGTTCATCTTTGCGTTTTTCAAAGCCATCACCGCCATCTCCTGACATTCAGCAGACAATCTGCGGCGTAGACCAAATTCAGAGAACGCGCCAAGCTCATAGATATCCTGCTCCAAAAGATTCACTTTCTCATCCAGTTTGCGACGGAATTGTTTCTTCAACTCATCATAGTCGTAAGCCATACGGAAATATACCTCGTTGACGATAGCCAAAGTAGGGATTTCATACATGCTTGTGTTCAACCATGTTCCTGTCGCCTCGATATTCAAGCCACATTCAGCCTGGTCGTCGATATGGAAATCCTCGAATCTAGGACGCCAGATACGAAGGAAATCAATATAAGAACCCTTAATCCATCCCTTCTTGACGATGTTTCCATTCTCGTCTTTTCTAGCTCCGATATTTCTCAGATAGCTCAACTCATCCTCCGTAAAAGTAAGTTTACAGTATTTCTGCAACTGACGTTTGATTTCCTCCACCATCTCAGGAGTGAATTTCACATCCTTGTTACGGCATTTGAAAGTCCAGGTTGTTTTATAACCGGGGAACTGGTGGAATATCGCCTGACCCATAGAGAACTTGTAAAGATCAGTCTCCAATAAAGATTTGATAATCGTATTCATAACTATATTGTTTTTGGTTCTGTTTTTTATTTTGTGTTAAAATTACACAAATGCCCGATAATTTCCAAATAAAATTAAATATTTTTTCGAGATAATTTAAGCCGCAAACATCCATTTTGTCATAACAGACTAAAAATCAACAGATAAAACATTTCAAGCAAACTGCACATATTTATTAGGTCAGATAGAAAAGCAACAATGTCACGCCTACACAATTAAATTATCCCACATTGCTTGACACAAAAAGAAAAAAACATTATATTTGTTAAAGAAGGTTTCGAACATTAATTTTTTGAATCATGGAATCAATATCAAATATATTCTCAGCCGACATCATCAATTTTGCTGTTGTTGCATTGATGTCATTGGTGATCGGGTTATCACAGAGAAAATTGTATGAAAAAAACAGCGACATATTGCACACATTTGGTTCCGACAGGACATTCACACTGATCGGCATATTAGGATATGTACTGTTTGTCATAGGAGGTGGAAGTCTCACTCCATTTCTTTATGGAGGAGCGACATTGACATTGCTTCTATGCATCACGTATGCCCACAAACTATTCATACGCCAACGCACAGGAATCACTTCTATAATGATTGCCTTACTCACATATTGCATCGCACCCATTATATATAAGACATCCATGACTATTGCTATTCTCATGGTGGTGACGGTGCTCGTTTTGGCGGAAATGAAAGACAAATTCACAGAGTTCACAAAGAAGATGAACGACGAGGAATTTATCAATCTTGCTAAATTTCTGATTATCGCCGGCGTAATCCTTCCAATCCTGCCTAAAAATGAATTGGTTGAAGGCACAGGTCTGACCCCCTACTCTATCTGGCTTGCCACCGTCGTCATATCAGGAATTTCCTACATAAGCTATCTGGTGAAGAAGTATCTGTTTCCAAACGGAGGCGTCATCATCACAGGTATACTTGGCGGAATCTACAGCAGTACTGCCACATGCATAATTTTGGCAAAAAAAGCAAAAGACCGCACAGATGACTTGAAGGAATACGTGGCGGCAATCTTTTGTGCCATCACGATGATGTATTTCAAGATCTTTATTCTCCTTGGAATCTTCAACTATGGTCTGATGATTCAATACTGGTATTTGTTTGCCATTATGATTGTCGCGTCAGCTGTGGTTGCATTCTTCTTCTATCGTCAAAAGCCCAAGACAGGAGAAGTTGGTGCAGAAGTAAAAATTGAAGATGAGGAAGAAAAGAATCCATTGGAATTCAAAGTCGCAATTCTTTTTGCTATTCTGTTTATCGCATTCACGTTAGTGACAAACTACGCTCTTGTCTATTTCGGAGACAGCGGTTTACGAATTCTATCAATAATAGTGGGTGTGACAGATATCAATCCATTTATCATCAACTTGTTCCAGGCGCAACACAATGTATCGGAATCGCTTATAATTTTGGCCGCGTTCCAAGCGATCATCAGCAACAACGTCGTAAAGATGTTTTATGGAATGTTCTTTTCCGGCAACAAATTGATGAAAGATCTTTGCATTGGATTTGGTGTGATATGCGTCATCAACATTCTACTTCTTATCATCGCATTGTAAAGTCAGGACGTTCCGCCCTTAACAATCCTCGACACTACAACCAAATATTAAATAATTTTGAACAGATTCTAAAAAAATTGAGTAATTTTGCAGCAAAATAAAACAATTTAAGATGAGCGACAAGAGATATGCTATGCGTGGAGTGTCTGCCGGAAAGGAAGACGTACACAACGCAATCAAAAACATCGACAAAGGGATCTTCCCTAAAGCATTCTGCAAAATCATCCCAGATATTTTAGGTGGAGACGCAGAATATTGCAACATTATGCACGCCGACGGTGCTGGAACGAAATCATCGTTAGCATATATGTATTGGAAGGAGACGGGAGATTTGTCAGTGTGGAAAGGCATTGCACAAGACGCGTTGATCATGAACATCGACGACCTTCTTTGTGTTGGAGCAACAGACAATATCTTGGTTTCATCTACAATTGGAAGAAACAAGCTTTTGGTACCAGGAGAAGTGATCAGTGCCATCATCAACGGCACAGACGAGCTTCTTGCTGAGCTACGTGAGATGGGAGTAGGTGTTTACGCCACAGGTGGAGAGACAGCTGATGTTGGCGACTTGGTTCGCACAATCATCGTGGACAGCACCGTCACTTGCAGAATGAAGCGTAGTGATGTTGTGAACAACGCAAATATCAGACCAGGCGACGTGATTGTAGGTTTGGCAAGTTACGGCCAAGCGACATACGAGAAAGGATACAACGGAGGAATGGGAAGCAACGGTTTGACTTCTGCCCGCCACGACGTCTTCTCAAAATATCTTGCAGAGAAATATCCAGAGAGCTACGACAAAGCAGTACCAGAAGAGTTGGTATACTCAGGAGGTTTGAAATTGACAGATTCAGTGGAAGGATCTCCAATCGACGCAGGCAAGTTGGTTTTGTCGCCAACACGTACATACGCGCCTGTAATCAAAAAAGTGCTCGACGAATTGCGTAGCGAGATTCACGGAATGGTACACTGTTCAGGAGGTGCCCAAACTAAGATTCTTCACTTCATCGACAATCTGAAAGTTGTAAAAGACAACATGTTTGATGTTCCGCCATTGTTCAAGACAATACAGCAGCAGAGCAACACTGAGTGGGCTGAGATGTACAAGGTGTTTAATATGGGACACCGTATGGAGATCTATCTTGACAAGAAGAACGCAGACAAGGTAATTGAGATTTCAAAATCGTTCGGAATCGACGCAAAGATCATCGGACATTGTGAGGAGTCTTCAAAGAAGGAGCTGATTATCAAGAGTGAGTTCGGAGAATTCCGTTATTAATCAAACATAGTAGAGACGTGGAGGCATTTCCACGTCTCTGTTTATTAATGTCCGAAAAAACATTCCACTCATATATCACCATTTTTTGGGACTAATATAGAGAAAAACATTTTAACAAAAATTAAATATTTTTTTTGGAGAGAAATATGGGAATCTCCAATATATTTAATAATTTTGTAGCCAACAAAAGAAATAATTAACACAAAAATTAAATAAAATATGGGAACAGATGCATAATATCAAAAAAGTATTCAACTTCACTAGAATATATTTAGGTAGTTGTTTGGGTACTACAGGATCAATATGTTCTATTGCAGGGTTAGTAATGTGTTTTAGTAACAACAAAACAGCCATAATAATTGCGTTATCGATTGTTATTATATGTCTACTTATCATTGTTTTTCAGATAATAAGAGTAATCAACAAGTTTATTGATGAGAATTCCTCTGAAGATTACAAGCGAATATCCACCTTTCTAATCTTCAAATCCAACGATGGAGTGAAATCTACATTTGAAGTTTACCGCACAATACAATGCAAAAGGTTGTTTCTCACAGAAATACCATATAATTTCAAATGGACAGGTGCAATTCCACCTAAAATCGAATCAGTATCACAAAAGATTAGTCCTCTGATCCACAACGAAAACAAAAATGAATGGGATACGGCTAAAATAACATTCAATCACCCATTAAAATACAACGAATGCACAGTAATCAGTATAAAAACGACCAATGAAGACACAGACAACACAGCCAAGCCATGGATAAGTTCACGTCTCGACACTCCTATAGAAATGCTAGTTTTTAGAGTTTTATTGTCTTACAAAAGCAAAGAATACGCAAAACCAGCATATTTCGAAAGAAAAAAGATTGTGTCTCAAATAGATGGGGATTTCGAGTTCGTTGAATCCGTGGAATTTGACAAAGATCATAAGCTATATTATCATACAAAAACAAATCCAGAGCCAGGCTATATTTATAGACTGAGGTGGGAGAAATAAGTCGGACACAAACGGATTAATTCTCTGAAATTGACAGGAATATGAATTGGAATGATGTCATAGTTTTATTGCAGGCAAACGCAGAAAACGACTACCGGGATTTTTCAATCAAACTAACTCCCGGAGTGACAGCCATGTATGGCGTAAGATTGCCCATTCTCAAACAGATGGCCAAAGATGTCTGCAAAGGAGATTGGGAGACGACGCTAAAAGAAGCCACCGACAACAGCATCGAAGAACTGATGATCCAAGGCTACATCATCGGTTTTGCAAAAAGCGACTACGACACTTTAATCAAATATGTCGAGAATTTCGTGAAGAAAATCAAAGTATGGAGTGTATGCGACACCACCGTCGCGACATTCAAATTCGTACGAAAAGAGATGCTGAAGACGTGGGATTTTCTCGAATTCTATGCAAAAGACACAGATGTATGGAGCCGTCGTTTTGCGGCAGTGATGATGCTAAGCCACTTTATCAATGAGGAATATATCGACAGAGTATTGGAGAGGCTATCGTCCATGTCGCCATCCGGATATTACGCTGAGATGGGAATAGCGTGGGCAATCCAAGGATGCCACTCAAAATTCCCAGAAAAGACAAAAGCAGTCTTAGAAAAGGAAATTTTAGCTAAAGAGGTGCAAAACAAAGCAATACAGAAAATATGCGAGTCGCTTCGCACTTCTAAAGAAGAAAAAGATATTCTACGGACACTAAAAATCATAGAAAAATGAAAAAGTTCAGATTCGTCATTCTCGGAGCAGGAAACATAGCCGAGAAATTCGCCAATGCAGTAAGCCTTATCAATGATTGCGAAGTTGCGGCAATAGGAAGCCGAAGCGCAGAAAGAGCGGAAGCTTTCGCGAAGAAATTTAATATAGAAGCTTCATTCGGCAATTATGAGGAGATGCTAGACTCCATCCGTCCAGACGCAGCCTATATTGCGACGACACACAACACACATGTTAAGCTGATCAAACTTTGTATCGGTAAAAACATTCCTGTAATCTGCGAGAAGACAATGTGCATGAATGCAAAAGAGGCGGAGGAAGTTTGTTCTCTAGCAAAGGAAAAGAACACATTTCTTATGGAAGCGATGTGGAGTCGATTCCTTCCTGCCGTGAAAAAGGCAAAAGAATGGATTGCAGAAGGTAAAATCGGCAACCCGGTCATGGCTCAACTTCAGATCGGAAACAGATACCACTTTGCAGCCGACAACCGTTTCTTCAGCAAAGAGTTAGGTGGAGGAGCCGCGCTCGACCTTGGAGTCTACGGCTACCAAATCACCACATTTCTTGTTGGTGAAGATGTGAAGGATGTAAATTGTCAAGCAAGATATTCACACACTGGTGTCGACACAACAGATCATATCTCCATGCGAGCAGACGACTGTCTGATAGACATCACGGCCACTATTGAGACAAAAATAGACGAGAATCTCATCGTCTACGGAGAAAAAGGAAAAATCACATTACCTCATTCCCAGTGGGCTGACGAATGCATTTTTGAAAGCATAGACGGAACAAAAATAATTTTCTCCGACAATGAGACACAAAACGGTTTCGTCGGAGAAATCCAGGAGGTGATAAAATGCGTTCGTGATGGCAAAAAAGAAAGTTGCGTCGTTCCTCATTCGTTGACGATCAACTGCTCAAAAGTTTTGGATATGATAACACAGAAATAGCAAAGAAAATACCACACAAAAAAACGAGTGTCCAGATTATCTAGACACTCGTTTTTGTATCACACTTCTAATTACTCAATTACATGAAAGAATCAAATTCATAGTCCTTCTTCATGCGATAAGCCAATCCTGTGACTACCGCAAGGACTTCCCCATTCTGGTTCATCACCTTAATGTCGCAATATGGCAATTTATAATGGTTCACCACCTCCGTACACTCAGCATAAAGATGGTCTCCCAACTGAGCAGACTTGATGAACGTTATGGTATTGGAAATACCCAACGACAATATGCCATGGCAATTGGAGACAGCAGCAAAAGCAAGATCTGCCAAAGTATACATCACCCCACCCTGACAAACGCCTGCAGCATTCAAATGATTTTCTTTCACTACCAGCTCTGCACGAGCAAAACCTTCACGCACTTCCGTTAGTTGAGCACCTATGCTCTGAGCGAATTTGTCGCTACTGTTTAGCCGTTCAAGTAACGTCGCCATTAATGATTCTTCTTAAAGGATTCAATACGCTCTTTAAACAACGGCTCCTGCTCCTTCTTGAAGAAAGATGTGCAGACACGGACACCCTGCTCATTAGAACCCATTGTATCCAGCGGGAATACTGCTATTCCATAATACATAAGTTCACGAGTCAATTCCAAATCATTCATGCCCGGATACTGCACAGTGAAATAGAAACCGTCAGCCAATGGTGCTCCCATATCATTGTCATAAACCAGATAGAAGCCATTAGCAAGAAGCACATCCTTCATGAATTTGGCACGACGGCCGTACTCCTTCACATCGTCCAAGAAATTGTAGCGTCCTTCACAAGCAGCCTCCATCAAAGCAGACATTGCATGCTGAACACTATGAGTCGTGCCACTTGATAATGTATACATCAAACGGTTGCAAAAGAAGTTACCGAACTCAGCAACTCCAAATTTATCAGCCAAAGGTTTGTATACACGTTTGTACAACTTATTGCTGATACAAGTGACTCCGATTCTCTGACCTGCATAAGAGAATGCCTTAGATCCAGAAATCCACAAAACATAATTGTCTGTATACTTAGCGACAGTAGCCTGATAAGGAGCCTCATATGGATGAGACAAATCACGACGGAAATCCATAGCAAAATAAGCCAAATCCTCCAAAACAATCACGTCGTACTTGTCTGCCAAACCAGCGATTCCCTTCAACTCCTCCTCTGTAAAACAAACCCAAGACGGATTGTTAGGATTAGAATAGACAATCGAATTAATGTTTCCAACAGAAAGAATCTCCTCCAACTTTTGGATCAACACGTCGCCACGGAAATCATGGATATCCAAACCGATATGATTCAAGCCAATAACGTCACATTGAGTCGTCTGCACAGGGAACCCAGGCTGAATAAACAGAACCGTATCTTTCTTTGTACCTGCACAAGCATGGTGAATTGCCATAAATGACGCGAATGTACCCTGCATACTACCTGTTGTAGGAATACAGCAAAGAGGATCTATATCGACCCCTATGAAAGCCTTCACAAACTGAGACGCAGCATTTTTGATACGTGGTATACCGCCATTAGGTGGATAAATAGTGGCGCAACCATTGGCCAAAGCCTCCTGCTCAGCCTTCAATGCAATTTCCGATGGTTTTAGGCCAGGGACGCCCATCTCAAGATGAATAATCTGCTGACCTGTCTTCTCCTCCAACAAACGAGACAATGCCTGTATGTCACGGATCGTCGCATGAGAGAAATCACCCAACGCCATAGAATTGATGGCATCAGTGACTATTTGATAATCTAATGGTGTAGTCAATTTAAATAAATTTGTTTAGTATAACATAAAAAGGAAAATCCTAAAAAAACAGGATTCCCATAAGAACTAAAGGGGAGCTATAAAGCCCCCCTATAATTATCAGCCTTTGAAATTACGCTTATCATTCACATGCTTAGCCTTACCAGTTGAGCGCTCAATAGCTCCTGGAGCCAGGATATGAATATTCGGTTTGATACCCACAAGACTCACGATACGGTCGTAAAGTGGCTTGATATAAGGCATCTGTTTTGCTGGGTTTGGAGAATAGAATTCCTCACGAAGCTCAACATCCAAATCGAAAGTATCCTCGTTATTCTTACGGTCGACTGTGATGAAATAGTATGGTGTGTATGTAGGGAACTCAGTCAAGACAGTCTCAATCTGAGAAGGGAAGACATTTACACCACGAATAATCATCATATCATCTGAACGTCCCAGAATACGGTCCATGCGAACAGCTGTACGGCCACACTTACATGGCTCATAGATCAAACGAGTCAAATCACGAGTACGGTAGCGAAGAATTGGCATAGCCTCCTTGCACAACGATGTGAAAACCAACTCTCCAAACTCTCCAGGAGCAACAGGCTCCAAAGTGTCAGGATTGATGATTTCAGGATAGAACATATCCTCCCAAAGGTGCGTGCCATTCTGATATTCACATTCGCCTCCGACTCCAGGACCAGACATTTCCGTCAAACCATATATGTCAATCGCTTTGATACGAAGTTTTTCCTCCAACTCCTTACGCATACCTTCAGTCCAAGGCTCAGCTCCAAAGAAACCGACACGTAGTTTCAACTCCTCAATGCTAACCTTGTCGCTTTTCTCGATGCATTCAGCCAAGTGCAAAGCGTATGAAGGGGTACAGCATAAAGCAGACGTGCCAAAATCCTTCATCAACATGATTTGTTTCTCTGAGTTTCCTGCAGAGATTGGCAACTGAATAGCGCCACGCTTGTTAGCTCCATCATGAGCTCCCAAACCACCAGTGAACAATCCATAACCGTAAGCAACCTGGACAACATCACCCTTACCTACATTACCAGCCGCCAAAACACGAGCCACACCTTCCGACCAATTTGCGATATCATTGTCTGTATATGTATCCACAACTGGTTTTCCAGTAGTACCGGAAGATGCGTGGATACGACGTACGTCTGTCATTGGGACAGCCTGCAATCCGAAAGGATATTCATCGCGAAGATCGTGCTTTGTCGTGAAAGGCAACTTGCTAATGTCATCTATACTCTTGATATCGCTTGGCTTAACACCAAGTTCATCCATTTTTCTCCTATAGAATGGCACCTTCTCGTAACAAGTCTTAACAATCTTAACAAGACGCTCACTCTGTAATTTGCGCATGTTTTCACGACTCATGCACTCAATTTCCGGATTATGTATCATTTTTGTTTTATGATGATTTTATTTGTTATTTCTTAGACGCTTCCACACCACGGTCGAAAGCTCTCAAGTTGGCTTCAACAACTGCATCTCCCTTACGCGCGAATATCACACTGACTGCCTTACGCAACTGCTCTACAGTCAGCACCTCAATATAAGGAGCTGCCATTCCCAAAAGCACCATGTTAGCACTCTTTGCACTCTTCAACTCGGCTGCTATAGCCTCAATATCCAACTGGACATTTGGCAACTCATTCAACTCGCTCTTCAAAGCAGCCTCATCAGGATAGTTCGGAATATTGACAAATGTCTTGCTGCTTGTGATGATCATTCCGTCAGGTCTTAGATAAGTGATATAACGAAGTGCCTCCATTGGCTCCATGCTGATGATCACATCTGCCTCTCCTGTAGGTATCTGGTCACTCCAGATTGGATCTGTCGACAATCTAAGATTACTCTGAACATCTCCTCCACGCTGGCTCATTCCATGGACCTCAGCCTGCTTCAAATTAATTCCAGCCTCAGTGGCAGCCTCACCTATGATAGTTGCGATAGAAAGGATTCCCTGACCTCCTACACCGCAAAGTATAATATCCTTTTTCATTTCTTACTCTTATTTATTATTTTGCTTAGCACGTTCACGGGCATGGCGTGCTGCCACCTGAATACATTCGCGACGTGGGATAATGACACTAACTCCCTTGTAATTGATTTCCTCACGCAAAATCTTTGTGATCTCCGGCATATTCTTTGGCAATGGGACTACCACACGTACGTGATCAGGATCTACACCCAAGCCAAGACAAATAGCCTCATACTTGTTTAATCCTGCGCTGTCCTGTCCTCCTGTCATTCCAGTAGTCAAATTGTCGCTGATGATAATAGTGACGTTGCTGTTGTCGTTGACAGCATCCAACAATCCCGTCATACCGCTATGTGTGAAAGTAGAGTCGCCAATCACAGCGATAGCTGGCCAAAGTCCCGCATCAGCAGCTCCCTTTGCCATTGTGATGCTGGCTCCCATGTCGACACAACTTGCCAATGCCTTGAATGGAGGCAAAGCTCCCAATGTATAGCAACCGATATCACCGAATACACGTGCATTTTCATATTCCTTAACCACTTCGCCCAATGCTGTATAGACATCACGGTGTCCACAGCCCTGACACAACTGAGGTGGACGACCTGCCAAATTTTTAGCTGGCCTGAATAGTGGATTGTTCTCCTTTCCTAATCCTAAAGAAACATTATCAGGGTTCAACTCTCCAGTGCGAGGAAGACGACCTGTCAAACGACCCTCAACCTTGTATGAAGTGTCGACCAATTTCTTGACCTCTTCCTCTACAACAGGCTGGCCATCCTCAACAACCAAAATCTCAGAGCATACCTCAGCCATCTGTTTGATACCCTCAACAGGCATTGGATACTGAGTAAGCTTCATGATCATATAATTGTCCTCGTTGTCCTTAATGCCATTCAAGGCCTCGCGGACATAGTTGTAACCGATTCCGCAAGCGACGATACCGATCCATTTTCCCTTATCACTATTATTAATAGTAATAATGTCGTTTGTTGAAGACTCACAACTTGCCTTCATCATATCGTTCTGCTTGTCGATCAAATCCAAATAGTTGCGACGAGCATTGCCAGGCAGAAGCACCCAGTGTGCATTGTCTGTAGCTGGATTCAATTTATTTTGATCGGCAGCCTTGCCAATCTCTACTGCAGCACGGCTATGTGCCAAACGAGTGACAACACGAAGCAACACAGGCTCTTTTAGTCTTTCCGATAGTTCGAAAGCTCTGCTCATCATATCATAAGCCTCTTGCTGGTTGCTTGGCTCGAAGATAGGAATCATGGCAAACTTACCATAAAAACGGCTATCTTGCTCATTTTGGCTCGAGTGCATCGACGGATCGTCAGCCGCAAGAACGACCACACCTCCATTGACACCAGTAATAGCACTATTCACAAAAGCATCAGCACATACGTTCATTCCAACATGTTTCATGCATACCAACGCTCTCTTGCCACAATAGCTCATACCTAAAGCTGCCTCCATTGCAGTTTTCTCATTAGTACACCAACGACTTCTGACACCTCGCTCAATAGCCTCCTTATTTGTTTGGATAAACTCCGTAATTTCAGTGGATGGAGTACCAGGATAGGCGTAAACGCCACTCAACCCCGCATGTATCGCACCCAACGCTACGGCTTCATCACCAAGTAAAAGTTTTTTTTCCATTACTGATTTATATCTATTATATTATTTTCGTTTTTAACCACGTTTTTCCAACTTTAAAACACAAAGATAATCATTTATTTACTAAAAACACCCAACAGAGCCCCATTAATTTTCTTTGCACTCAAAATCACGACATCAAAATACATATTTAATTATTTTGCACCGTCGAATTCTGATTTTTCAGTCCATAAAAAAATAAAAAGCAACACGACATTTTAAAACAAAGTTTTATCTTTGCAAACAGATTTTGTGAAACCTGTTGAGAAGCTTTGATATCACCTTCATAATATAAAGAAACCTCAAAAACAGCCACAAACATCAAAATAGCGAAAAAGTCTGTTGACATGCGACATTTAAACTTAAAACATATTCTAATAACTAATACATTATGCGAATTAACATGAAAAAAGTTACTACATCATTATTAATGATGGTTTTAGCTCTACCGTCTACCCTTTCGGCGTTGGAACTTGACAAGGATGGGTATTATCTGATTCACAATGCGGATGAATTGGTGCAATACAGAGAAGCCAGCGAAAAGAAATCTGGAATAAATGGACGACTTGCAGCTGACATCGACCTCAGCACTATATGCGGAATCATCAATGAAGACACGATCAATTGGGAACCTATAAATTTCCCCAAAAGTTCATTCGACGGTGCAAACCACACAATCTCTAACTTTTACTACAACTCTCCTGATTCTAGCAATGTAGGATTCTTCAAAGAAATAAATCAAGTGAGCAACTTGATCTTAAAGAATGCCTATGTGAGAGGAAAGAAAAATGTCGTTGGATTTGCCAAAGCAAAAAAAATAAACAACTGCCATTTCGAAGGTATTGTTGAAGGAGGAGACAACACAAGCATTATGGTTTGTGACACTCTTACTAATTGTAGCAATTATGGATGCTGTCTGGGCAACAAAAATGTTTACGGAATGATTGCCAAAAAATATGTGGAGAATTGCTACAATAGAGGTGACTTATACGGATTCGATAACACAGCTGCATTTGAAGGTTCTTTTTCCGGAGATCAAAGTAATCTTTATAATATCGGAAAAACAAAATCCATCATAGGGAATTATGGTTTATTAAACGAACACAACAGAAACCGTTTAACATCTTGTTATGTGTTAGATACTTTCTCTACTTTTTCTGATAGAGAGAATAGCGAATACGATAGCAAAAGTTTTTACATTTTCCCTTTGTCAAAGTTTGAAGTTGGAGACGTGACGGACTCCCTCAACAAATATGTGACCGAGCATCCAACCTCTGACAAGAAATGTCCGCTTCTTTCATGGGTACAAGGCAAAGACGGATTTCCTCGCTTTGAACATGTCGATCTACAACCGACAGAAATCCATGTGGTGAGATTCACAGGAGCATATAAAGGTTATACGAGAATACAAAACGGATCAGTGACACTTCCAAAATCAACGGACCCTATGTATGACTTTAATTTCAAAACATTTGATGGCACAGGTTTGGATAAAGACACAATCATAGACGTTTATCATTCATTTAACACAACGTTGGAGAAAGATACTGACGGATTCTACCTAATTAAAGATGCACAAGACCTGATCACGTATAGAGATTTTGTCAATAAAGATTTGCCAATGGATGGTAGACTTGCTGCCGACATCGACCTCAGCACTGTTTGCGGTGAAAAGAAAGGCAGTTGGACTCCAATCAATGCATACAGACAAATTTTTGACGGTGCCGGACATACAATCTCAAATCTATATATATCAACATATGGAGATTATAGTCCATTTGGGATTGCTCTATTTGCCGAAATTGAAGTTATCAAAAACACAACTTTGAAAAACGCATACGTAAAAGTGTCAGGTAATTATAGTTCATCCCCAGCGGCTGGAATCGCAGCACGTTGTGAACTAATGTACAATTGTCATTTTGAGGGTATAGTCATAGGGCAAAACGAAGCAAGTGCATTAACCTCATACTGTCATGAAATTGTGAATTGTAGCAATTATGGTTTTTGCATGACAGAGAGCTCATATTATTCAGACTGTAATTGTGATAAAAATGCATCAGCATGGAATGCACGTCATGTAATAAATTGCTATAACCGTGGAAAAATCGTTTCTAATGGAGTTTCTTCTGTTTGCTATTATGAAACATCTACTATCCATTCAGTCAATTTTTATAATGCAGGAATACTGAAAGATACAATCAATGTACTTATGGCAGAAGAAGGCTCGACAGGCGGATTTTCAACGTCCAACTGTTACAATCTGAAAAGAAAAGGTGACATCTACAAAGACTCGATAGCTACAAATTTGGATTTATCTTCATTCACAAGTGGAGCAGTAACCGACTCTCTAAACGACTATGTATCTCAAAATAAATACGAATTGAATTTTTTTGAGGATAGAAATTCGAGAGACATAGAAGATCTGCCTAAAATTGAATTACTCTCATGGGTACAAGGTGAAGATGGTTTTCCTCGTTTCAAAAATGTAGATCTCAAACCTACAAATGTCTACATAATAAATTTCGTCGGTGCATACAACGCAAAAGTAATTTCTTTTGACGGAATTGTAGAACTGCCAAAGCCAGACATTGAAGGCATTGATTATGTAATGGAGAATAGTTTTGACGGTAAAAATATCACATCAGACACCATTGTCAGAGTATCTGCCGTAACAAACGACTCTTTTAAACTTGCCAAAGACGCTGACGGGTTCTACCTTATCAACAATAAGAATGACCTTCTTTACTTCAGTGCAGCAGTCAATAACGGTGCGACAAAACTTAACGCTCGTATGACCAACGACATTGATTTGGAATACGAATTGGATGATTTTAACAATTGGAACCCTATCGGCTCGTACTCTACTCATTCCACTCATCACGGCATGGATGAGGTTTTCTCAGACACGGCATCTTACGAAGGAATCTTTGATGGTGCAGGACATACAATCAGCAATTTATATATAAGCTCAAATCAATGTAACTATAAAAATGCAGTGTTGTTCCTTTCTATAAAGAACGCCACTGTAAAAAATCTGGTATTGAAGAATTCATATCTCGGTTCTGAAAAAGAGACCGCTTTAATCGGACATGCTGAGAACTCAACCATCGTCAACTGCGGAACTGAGGCTAATTTTATAGCTATAACCAATAGTGATATCGCAGCAATATGTGGTTCTGCATGGAATTGCAAAATTGAAAACTGCTACAATATCGGAAATATCATGGATGATAGAAGAGAATACCCTAATTATGCATTTGTCGGAGGTGTCAAAGGAGCAAAAGAAAACCCTACAATTGTGCAGAACGGATATTCTATCATGACCTCTAACAACACCAAAGAAGAATACCCAATCCTATTCTGCAGCGAGGACATCGTAAACATATCACACTGTTACGTGGATATAGACTCGTCACCTGCGGTTGTGGTTAAGGCTCCTGTAATTGGAATTTCCGACAAGGAACTCAAATCTGAAAAATTCGTAAACAAATTGAACCAATGGGTCGACTCTATGAATGCCGCTCAGTCTGAAATCGTCTACTACAAATGGGAAATAGATTCGAATGATGGTTATCCTAAATTTAAGAAGGGTGATGTGACTGATGCCAACGACAAGATTCAGTCAACGCAAAATGAATTGACAATCTATGCTGTCGGAAAAGATTTGTATATCCAATCTTCCAAGAAAGGACATGCCACAATCTTCGACATAAGTGGAAAGTCTATAGGAAGTATCATCTATGACGAAGGATTGACTACCGTTTCAGGATTATCTAGTGGTGTTTATTTTATTGGCGGCACGAAAATAATCATCAGATAAAACGTCCTATTGACAAACATATTTTCTTTTTAGATAAATCAATGAAGGGATGAGTGGACTGCTCATTCCTTTTTTTTACGAACTTAAAGAACACACTAATTGTCAGAAAAATCTAAATTCGAATAAATCCCCAACGTCTACACTATTTAACACATATTTATTCCATTATAAGAAAGCACTATAAACCAAAATTTATTATTTTTGCATTGATAAAAATCAAAAGCAATGAAGAAGGCACTAAAAATTTTCGGAGGAGTTGTGGCGGCATTGGTTGGCCTAATGCTTGTATCTCCTATTTTATTGAAAGACAAAGCGAAAGACATAGCTTTGGAAACCATCAATGGAATGTTGAACGCGGAGGTATATCTCGACGATGTCTCCATCAGTTTCTTCAAGAATTTTCCTAACGCGAGTGTGACAGCCGAGAAATTCGGAATCATAGGGAAAGACAATTTTTCCGGAGACACTTTAGCCGACGTGGGTGAGCTTACTGTTGTGGTAAACCTATCTAGTTTGCTGTCAGACAGTTACCAGATCAACAAAGTACAGATAAAAGACGCATATCTCAACGCTGTAGTCGACACTCTCGGACGTGCCAACTGGGACATCATGGCATCAGACTCTACTGAAGTGGCTGAGGAAGACACATCTTCATCCGCTGTCAAACTTGCCCTTGAAAAAATCTCTGTCGAGAATCTTAACGTGAAATACAACGATATGCCGTCTCGCATGCTGGCAGCTCTTGAAAAAGTTGATCTCAACATGAAGGGTGATCTCGACCTTAGTCTCACTACCCTTGCCAACATCGACGAATTGACTGTGAAAGCTGGAAAAATCGGTTATGCCGACTCTTCTAAACTTGCAGCAAACGTGGAAAACTTCAACATCGAGATGAGCGGAAAGCTAAGCGACGCTGTATCTAAAATAAAATCCGAACTTGGAATTGAAAAAGTCTCTGTACGCCAGAGCGGAATCCCTTACTTGTCGGAGGCTAACGTAAAAGCCGACATCAACGTGGAGGCAGACCTCGACAACAACAAATACACATTCGGACAAAACAACGTCTCTCTTAACGAAATCAGTGCCTCATTTGATGGTTTCGTCCAGCTGATCGACACAGTCATCGACATGGATATCAAACTGGCGACTCCTAATATCGAGTTCAAACATATCCTTTCTCTTATCCCAGCCATCTACGCTAAAGATTTTGAAAGCATCCAGACTTCTGGAAAAGTAAATCTTGCAGCAGAGGCTAAAGGAAAGATGTATGGCGACGTGTTGCCTGCCTTCGACGTGAATTTGGGAATCTCTGACGCAATGTTCAAATATCCTGATCTTCCAAGTGCATTGAAAGACATCAATGTGGCTATCAATGCTAAGAACGACGGCGGAACAGCCGACAACATCACCGTCGACATCAACAAATTCGGCTTCAACCTTGCTGGAAACCCATTCAATATAACAGCAAAACTTAAGAGACTTATCTCAGATCCTGACTTCGCATTCTCTGCAAAGGGATTGATCGATTTCCAGAAAATCAGCGAAGTGGTTCATATCGACGACGCTAAACTCCAGGGAAAACTTTCAGCAGACTTAGACGCAGCCGGACTGATGTCGTACGTGGAGAAAGAGCAGTTCGACAAATTCAAAGTGGACGGTGCCCTTGGATTAAGCGATTTTGTATTGACAATGAAGGATTTGGAATACAATGTCGAGATCGGAAAAGCTAACCTTGACTTCACAACTCAGAATGTCGGACTTGACGCCAACCTGAAACTCGGCAAGAGTGATTTGGCTGTGACCGGTAAACTGACTCACTTCCTACAGTATGTGCTTCGCAGTGAAGAGATTCAGGGAGAGTTGGCAGTCAACTCGTCTTACATGAATATTAATGAGCTTATGGGTGCTCCTGAAGAGAAGGAACTTGAAGAGGCCCCTGTAACAGAGTCGGAAAGCCCACTCGTAATTCCTAACAATATCGACTTCAAGATGAATGTGGGAATGAGCAAAATCATCTACGACAAAATCGAGATCGACAACTTCAAAGGAAACATCTCTTTGAAGAATGCTGTGGCAAAACTTAATTCTCTGTCTGCTAACACAATGGGCGGATCATTCACAGCAAGTGGTGAATTCGACGGAAGAGATTCTTTGAAACCGTTTGCAGCAGCTGATGTCAACGTCAAAGAGATGAATCTAAGCGAGGTGTTCACAAAAGTCAGAACAGCCCATCGTCTTGTGCCTCTATTCTCCGACGCGACTGGAAAATTCAGCATGTCTGGCCAATTCTCATCCGCTATCAACGGAAAAGACCTTTCACCTATCATGCAGACAATCAACGCCAAGGGATCATTCAAGACTGCCAACATGGGCTTGACAAATGTGCCAGCATTCACAAAAGTGGCAGACAAAGTCGGCCTTTCTGCTTTGAAGAATCCACAGGTGAAGGATTTGAACATATCATTTGTGATCAAAGATGGAAAACTTGAAATTGATCCATTTGAGACATTCATCAACAATGCCACTTTGAACGTGTCTGGATGGTCTGGTTTGGACAGAACATTAGGTTATGTCGCAAAGATTGTCCTTCCTCAGGAAGTGCCAGGCAAGGCAGGAAAAGTGATCGACAAAGTTGGTTTCGACGTAAATGTCGGCGGTACATTTGAAAAGCCAGAAATCAAAATTTCTACAGCCAGCATGATCAACAATGTAAAAGAAAAAGTCACTGAAAAAGTGACTGAAAAGGTTGAGGAAGCCAAGGCTAAAGTCAATGAGGAGATCGAGAAGCAGAAGGCAAAACTTATCGCAGAGGCTGAAAACCAGCGTGCCAAACTGATCGAGACCGCACAGAAGAGCGGAGACAAATTGGTGCAGGAGGCTGAAGAGCAGTCGGCTAAATTGCAGAAAGACGCAAAGAATCCTATACAGAAAGCCGCAGCCAAGAAATCAGGCGATGTATTGGTGAAGAAAGCAAAAGAGAAGTCGGCTCAACTTGTGCAGGAGGCGACAACAAACGGAGACAAGATAGTCAACAACGCCAAAACTCAGGCAGCTAAACTTGATACCAACAACAAATAAATAATGGCAATATCGGTATTATTAAAAAAAGAGTTTTCTTGCTTTTTCGCATCAGCCACAGGCTACATCGTAATCGGAGTCTTCTTGCTGATGACGGGATTGTTCTTGTGGGTGTTTCCTGGAGAATACAACGTTCTTGACAGTGGATATGCCAACATCGACGGTTTGTTTGTGATGGCCCCATGGCTATACCTGTTTCTTGTGCCAGCGGTGACGATGCGTCTGTTTTCCGACGAGAAACGCACTGGCACTATAGAGCTGCTGATGACACATCCGGTAAGTAAACTTGAGATCGTATTGTCTAAATATTTTGCAGGCGTATTGCTGGTATTATTCTCGCTTGTGCCGACGCTGGTATATTTCTTCTCTGTATGGGCGATGGCGGATCCAATCGGAAACATTGACACTGGAGGCATCTGGGGATCGTTCATCGGACTATTCTTTCTTGCCACCATCTATGTGGCAATTGGATTGTTCACATCTTCATTGACAGACAACCAGATTGTCGCATTCATCTGCGCGACTCTACTGTCGTTCGCATTCTTCTACGGATTTGATCTGATCTCTTCACTGCTCATCAGCGGTGAGGAGCAGACACTTGTAAGTTCACTCGGAATCAGTTCACATTACGACGGAATGAGCCGTGGAGTGATCGACAGCCGTGACCTTCTATACTTCATTTTGGTGGACGCAGCATTCGTCTACCTGACAAAACTAATCCTAAGCAAAAAGAAGTAATGATATTCTGGCGATTCGACGACGATGTTGAAATCATCATCTGGAAGACGGATGAGAGTGTTGACGAGACACTTCTTTTCTTTGCTCCCGAGATACAGGAGGTGCACAGAGAAAAACTTGAGTCTATCAAATACGAGAAGCGTCGTAAGGAGTACCTGTGCGCTCGTCTGCTTATAGATATAATAGCAGGAGAAGGCCAACGGGTGGAATATCTGGAGAGCGGCAGACCATATCTTACAGACTGCCATAAAGAGATCAGTATTTCCCACACTAAAAATTATGTTGCCGTCATTGCCGACGACGACAAGCGTGTGGCAATCGATATTGAAGTGTTCGGGAAGACGGTGGAGAAGGTGAAAAACAGATTCTGCACCCAGCAGGAGCTGGAATATCTGTCGGAAGACGACGATATCCGTTCGCTGCAGCTGCATCTTATATGGTCTGCCAAAGAGACCGCATACAAGCTTCTTGATGAAAAAGGAATCTACTTCGAGGAGCATCTGCACGTGTTGCCATTCAAATTGGATAAAAACGGAATCATGCACTGCAACGTCATCAAAGACAACACAGTGAGAAATATCAAGATGGCCTACAAAGTGTTCGACGATTTCGTAATGGTTTGGGCTGTAGGTGCAATTCCGTGTGGTTGCCAAGATGATCATCAATATGACAACTAAATTCCATATTTTCAATCCGGAACACGATTCCGCACTTGCTTTGGAAAGTGGAATCTACACACCTAAACCACAGATCCAACAGTTTGCCAAAGACCTCAGCACTTTGCCACTATGGTATTCCGACGAGGAAGACAAAGTGATCCTACCTGAGATTTCAGACCAAGAATGGCTCAATTCCGTCGGCAATATCATTCCAAACATAAAGGATAAAATCGCGTCGGCTGATGAATATAAACATTTCCAAGCCCCCAAACGGCTGATGCCATGGGGAATAGACAACACCGTCTGCCGGCTAACAAACACCACTCAAATAGACGGCGAGAATGCAGACGACGTGATAAAAAGGACCAAAATATTGTCGAGCAGAGAGCAGACGCAAGACATTCTCACACGTCTGAAAGAAAAAGGGTTGTTTGACGGATTTGTGTCGCAGAAAATCGACACCGTCGACAAAATACGAAATATCCACAAAGAGTTTGGGAAAATCGTTGTAAAAGCCCCATGGTCAAGTTCAGGCAGAGGAGTGCTGTTCATCGACGAGCTTGATGAGAAAGAGGCGAAACGAATAGGGAAAATCATTGAAAGCCAAGGATTTGTGATGGCAGAGTCGTTTTTTGAGAAAGAGATAGATTTCGCCATTGAATTTGAAGACATTGACGGACAATGGCAGTTTGCGGGCTATTCCCTATTCTCCACCGACGAGCATGGAGCCTACAAACAGAATCTTTTGGCATCCGACGAATTCTTGAAACTTGAGATCTGCCGACATGCGGATGCGGACAGACTCGATAAGATTGTGGAATTCTATTGCCAATATTTTCAAGGAAAAAGCAGCGAATTAAGAGGCAATAAGATAATCGGAGTAGACATGATGGCTGGCAACGGACGCATCCATCCGTGTGTGGAGATCAACGTCAGACATACAATGGGAATTGTTGCCAGAAAGCTATACGACAAATATATAGAGCCAGGCAAAACCGGCTATTATGCGATCATCAGGCAGAACTCCACAGACGATTTGAGAAAATGGAATGCAGAGCAGACGCAAGAATTCCCGTCTACCATATCCGACGGCAGAATCTTCCAAGGATTCGTCTCACTCACCCCAATTGAAGAAAAGACAGTTTTCCAAGCGTATGTAGTGGTGGAGTGAAACATTTTTGCCAACTACCATCATTTTTTTCCAATAATCCTTGGTCATATTAAAAAATCCTCCTATATTTGCATCGTTAGTTCCGACCGAGCCTCTTAGTAATGCTTAAATAGGTCGGGCTTTTTGTTTATATATGTTTAGTAAAGTACAAAAAAATGACAAGAATACACTTTAACAAGACATTCAAGAATCATAAAGAACTTGTAAATCTCTTACAATCCCGAGGTTTATTTGTTCAAAATCCAAGTCGAACAGAGCATTATATTCAAAGCATTGGTTATTATCGTCTTTCTGCTTATTTGTATCCTTTTCTGAAGAATCCTAAAATACAGACCAGATGCCTGGAAGGCAATACCGAGTGAAACGAGCGTAACCGGGCACGAAGTGTCCGGCATATATGCTATCATGACCATCTCTGCCTGGAAGGCAGTACTTATCACCCCGAGACTCCGTCACGGGTTTCTCTCGCCTTGCTCGGTAACGTCTTTCAGACGGAAATTTGTAGGAAGATTCAAAACAGTCAATATTTATTTGAGGTGTAGGAAATAAATTCGTCGTAGGTGCAGGTTTGAAACCTGCTCGCATTTTTATGCCTGGAAGGCAATACCGAGTGAAACGAGCGTAACCGGGCACGAAGTGTCCGGCATATATGCGATCTCGACCATCTCTGCCTGGAAGGCAGCACTTATCACCCCGAGACTCCGTCACGGGTTTCTCTCGCTTCGCTCGGTAGCGTCTTTCAGACGGAGTTTTGTAGGGAGGAGATTTACGATGGAAAATAATGACTCTCAACAAAAAAATCCACCATTTCTTTGTCATAAATAAAAAAAACAATTATTTTTGTAATCGATATGACCGCTCACGCTTCCCATTGAACAGCGCACCAGAGCGGTCTTCGAGTATTATAACAAATTGTTTACAATATATGCAGTACAAAAAAAAGCCATTAAGCATCGATGAGCAAATATCAAAACTCGAAAATCGCGGATTAATATTCTCCAACAAAAAACAGGCTGCTCAATATTTACAAAACATCAGCTACTATCGACTTCGAGCTTTTACTTATCCATATCAAGACAACAGAGAAGATGCCAATCATGAATTCATAAGAGACGATATTGATTTCATGGACATTATTGATTTATACGTATTTGACAAACGATTACGTTCTTTAGTTTTTAATGAGATAGAAAAAATTGAAATAGCAGTACGAACAAAACTATCACTTCTATACTCGCTATCTACTAAGAATGCGTTATGGTATGAAAATGAAAAAATATATAATCATAAAGCACATATTCAAAAAATATTAGAGGATATAAAATCAGACATTGACAGAAGCAATGAAGATTTTATAAAACATTACAAGCAAAAGTACGACACACCATCCATGCCACCATCATGGATGACATTAGAAGTTGTTTCTTTTGGCACATTAAGTAGATTATATAAGAATTTAGACTCCAGCTATAGCGAAAAACGTAAAATAGCAGAACTGTTCGGCATTAATAATGAAGATATATTCGCTAATTGGTTACACGCATTTTGTAATCTTCGAAACTGCTGTGCTCATCATAGTCGTATTTGGAACAGACGATTTCTTATCCACCTTAAATTGCCATACAATACAACGTCTCCTTTTATTCCACGTAAAGAAATCAAGAAAATACGCGACAACAAGATCTTTGCTTTATTGTCTGCAATAAAATATATTGTAGACATAATCAGTCCAAACAATTCATTCAAACCAAATTTATTCAAATTACTAGCACAACATAACAAATTACTTTCACTTAAAGAAATGGGATTTCCTAACAATTGGGAAAAATTGCCAGTTTGGATTAAATGATTGAAAGATTTCATCGTATGAGCAGGTTTGAAACCTGCCCGCATTTTTATGTCTGTAAGGCAATACCGAGTGAAACGAGCGTAACCGGGCACGAAGTGTCCGGAGGAATGCATGCATGAGAAGCCCTGCCTGTAGGGCAGTACTTGGGTATTGTCTTCCAGACAAAGTCTTTTGTATATATCATGATTCCCGAGACTTCGTCACGGGTTACTCTCGCTTTGCTCACTAACGTCTTTCAGACGGAGAGATCCGTAGGAGCAGATTTCAAACCTACCAGATTATTCCATCAATATTTATTTCGTCTTATAAAATAGTTTTAGACACAAACGAATTGGTCAAATCAGAAAATATCACAAACCAAATTTATATTTAGCCTCATCTGTCATTTTCATAAGACCTAAATCCATTAATCTATATGCGATTGCTTGTTTTGAGACCTTAAATAATTTAGACAAACGAGGAACTACAATATTATAATTTCCAATATTACAGGCCTGACTATCAACATACATATACCCATCTCGAATATCACAGAAATCAAACAAATCGATTATTTCCTTCTCAATCAAATTCTTTGGCATCAACAGAAACGAAGCGAATCGATTAGCCTGTTGTTCCATTAATTTAGATTGTGTTTCATTCCATTTCCATATTTTTAAAGATTCTTCGTCATCAAAAAATGATGAGATTTTTTCAGCTATTATATCCTTATGTAAGAAATAATGACCTAATTCATGAGCTAATACAAACCTGTATCTTGTGCTATCCAACTCAAGTTCATCAGACATACAAATTTGAGATGACGTAATATTCAAATTAGCTAATCTTCCTAATTCCATTTTCTTTGATAAAACAGGCGGAAGTTCGAATTTTTCTATCAAATCATATAAAATGTGATCATTCCATCTATATTTTGAAATAAGATCATTAACAAACATTTCAATCTCATAATTTTTAAGATTTGGTATATCAAATAAATAATTTTGTTTTACAGGAATTTTATTGATTAAGAGTATATCAATAAATGACATAAATGTATTGTCGTCATAACATATTATTTCATTCGATCCATCATTAATTGATAGTTTTTTCATCAATTCATTATTTCCAAACTTATTAATTGTACGTGGAACAATATAGTTAAACGATGTTGCTCCATATGGTAATTTTATTAATCCAACTTTATCCAAACGAGCATCAGCAATTGTTTGTTGTGAGAACCCTTTTCTCGTCACTAAAAACAATTTATGTCCAGTTTTACCCAATTTATTTAATTTGCCAATCCATTCATCATAATCAGCAATATTCAATATTCCATTTAAGTTTTTACATTCAAAAATAAAAACAAAAGATGGTTGATCTTCTTCAAAAGACTTCTGATCTATAAAGAAATCAATACTTACATCTACAATAATCGTCCTATTATTTTGTCCTACATAATCTTTATGTTTACGGAGTTTCACTAATTTTCCATAGCAATTTAAAGTCTTATTTAAAACATTATATACATCATTTTCCAATTCATTCCCTTTTTCGGTTGTATTATTATAATGTTTATTTTCCATCGTGACAATACTATTTAATGTGAACACGCAAATTTAGATTAGGAAGTCATTTAATGTAAATTTTCTATTTTATCTCAAATGTTTTGTATATTTCTTGAAATTTTGAATACATATTACAAAAATCATTAATAAGAGATTTCTTTCCTTGTGGATGGTCAAGACCAATTTGAGGCATAGCACTCAATGAATCTGCATTTTTAAAAATTAACATACCAATTAGATGCTCTAAATCTGCAATTTGATTTTCACTCATCTGATCATTGTATAAGTCTATCATTTCAAGAACATTCCGTCGAAGGTATTTGCCTTGTAGAGAAATATATTCAATATAAGATATTTTTAATTCTGGAATGACATCTCTCCATTTTTTGGAATCAAGAATAACAGAGAGTTCATCTCTGCTAAGACTTCTTTGACAAACTGAACTAGAACAATTCGCAAACTTATTAATAATAGAGTCAATTATTCGGAAACAAGCCTCAACTCTTAAATATAAAATGGGTTTAATCTTCTTTTTTCTCTTATAATCAGGTATTACTACTGTAAGCAGATAAAAAATAAAACCAGCAAAAAAGCTATACGAAAGATTTACGAAAACCTCATTTAAATTATCACAAAAATTTTGATTCCAAGATGTATTTATCTTTGGTATGACATTTAATCGAATAGAACAAATTACCCAAAAGCAAACGATATTTGCAACAGTAAGTAATATTCGAATTATATTGGCATTTACCCAATTTGTAATCTTTTTTATAGGCATTTTCAATAGCACAAATAAAGGCAGAAATACTACATACCCAATAAGTCCTATATTAAAAAGCAGAAATAAAATAAAAAATAATTTCAGCAATGGCATAAACTATATTTTTTACTTCTTCATTCCCTCAATCTCCCTCATCACTTCCTCCACCTTCGCCACTATTCTCTTCTGCTCCGCAAGAGGAGGAAGAGCAAAAGGAAATGCAACAATTTTTTCTCTTGATATATTAGGTTGTGCACCACCTTCGCCTAAATCTATAAATGCCTGTTTACTAGCCATTAAATACCACATTAAATATTTATTGTAAATAAATAATGGAGTACATGCACAGCATGCCTGATTCGTAGTCAATTCTATACCAGCAATTGCAACTTTTCCAATTGTAGCTCCGTACATAGCAATTAACACATCTCCCTTTCTACACATTCGCAAAGAACACTCATCAAGAGCAGCTTGTGTTACTTTTATTTCAGAGTCATAAACATAATCATTATTTAATTCTCCTGTCCTTAACCAAGGAATGTTACCATTTGTATAATACTCAGGCTTACCCTTTGCTGGAGTGGCACCTGATCCCCAACTTCCTATCTCCCCCAGCCTACACCATCTCCATCCCTCAGGAATCTCAAAAGGTATCTCATCATCTTCAATAGGCTTAACTTCCAGATCTTTCTTCTTCAGTTTACCTTCCTTCACAAGTTTTTCCTTCTCCTTACGGATTTCTGCCAACAGATCCTCCGCTGTGCCTTCCTTCGGATCCTGTGGCACCAACTTGCCCATGATTGCCTCTTGAAGCACACTCTTCTTTAGTTTCTCAGGCAATTCTTTGTTTAATGCCACTAATCGCTCCTGGGCTTTCCCATACTCCTCCACTAAGGTCATCAACTCCTCTATCTTGGCTACTATGCGGTGTTGCTCGGATAAAGGGGGAAGAGGAATATTTAACCCCAACAAATTAAGTTGAGAAAAAGTCGGTATAGAGGTACCCAAAACAAACGATTCAAATTTGTTTCTACAGTAAGGACTTTCTAATACATATTTTAGAAATCTACCATTTATTGTAATATCCTTAATAACAGCAATTTGCGGATTTATAGTACATTTCCATAGAAGTTTTTCAACCAATGATGTTTTACCATAAGAAGATCCTGTTTTAACAATAAGAATATCTCCTTCATGAATTTTAATTTCTGGAGATTCTTCATATTTATCCCATGAAATATAAGTACTATTATCAAAGACAAGTCCATTTTCTTTCATATTTGATGGACTTAAAGAAATCGCACCTTCTTTTTCCTTAACTAAATCTTCTTTTGTATATCCTCGAAACCCAATTCGTCCAAATACTCTACATACATCCGAAAGAATACACCATGTCCAAGTTGGAGGCAAATCAAATTCTTGATCTGTTTTTACTTTTATTCCCTTCTCTGGTTTACTTAACTTTATTTTTCCGCTTTTAATTTTGTTATATCTTTCAGCACGAATCTCTTTCAGAAGATCCTCTGCCGAGCCTTCTGATTCAATCTGCGGAACTAGTTTGCCTTCAATAGCCCACTGAAGTATGCTGTTTTTTAATTGCTGTCCTGTCATACGCTAATCCTTTATTAATCAAGAGTTATACCTAGCAAATCCTGAATCTTTGAAAGCGTCTTATCTATCTTTGCGTCAAGTGCATTTCTCTTCTCGTGATACTGACGTAGCAATTCAGCAGGTGGCAGAATCTCCTCGTCTTCTTTCGGAAATTTGCACTGGTCGAAATTGCAATCCAAATCGAGCAACTGCTGCGCGGAGAACACTCTTGATTTCTCGCCAACTTCGTCTCCAATAATCTCTCTGCGGTCTGTCCACCAATTCTGTATAGGCTGTGTATGCTCCAGCTTCATCGGCTTGGTCTTGCTGAAATGTTTGTATCCTTCAGGCATGTCGAGACGGTAGAACCACACATCTTTGGTGTTGAATCCTTCCGTCGCACCGTCGGCTTTCTCATTATTGAAAAACAGGATGTTAGTGTTGATGCTTGTGTATGGAGAGAAGATCGATCCTGGCAGACGGATAATAGTATGAAGATTGAATTTTCTCAACAGATTCTCCTTAATCGACTTTTTCGCTCCATCCGTTCCAAAGAGGAATCCATCAGGAATGATGACGCCGCATCGTCCGCCAGCTTTCAATCTGTACATGATAAGGGCGATGAAGAGGTCTGCCGTCTCGCTTGATCTGTAGGCACTTGGAAAATTGCTCTGCACAGACGTTCCTGTGCTTCCTCCGTATGGCGGATTCATTCCAATCACGTCCACTTTATCGCTCTCCTTGAAATCGCTCACATTCGTTCCCAAAGAATCGCAATGACGGATATTGGGCGACTCAATGTCGTGTAGCAGTAGATTAGTGATGCTCAAAAGATAAGGCAATGGTTTCCATTCCTGCCCCACCACAGCATTCTGAAGTTTTCCGTTGTCAGAAGCCGACTTCACCTGTGGAGCCAGATAGTTTAGTGCCGACGTAAGGAAACCTCCCGTTCCCGACGTAAAATCACCGAATGTCTCACCCAACTTCGGATCAAGCATCTTCACGATGAAATCAGTCAAGGCTCTTGGAGTGTAGAACTCTCCCGCATTACCTGCAGATTGAAGATCTTTCAATATACCCTCATAGATGTCACCAAAAGTATGGCGGTCGTCAGCGTCATCAAACTCAATTTCATTTATGATGTTCACCACCTGACGAAGCAGAGTGCCATCCTTCATATACTGGTTCAGATCAGCGAACGTCTCCACCACAACAGATTTAGAGCGAGGAGTGTCAGCATTGATGAAAATCCCCTTTATTTTATCGTCACCATAAACAGCATCATTACCCTTCAAAACGGGAAACAAGACATTGTTGACGAAGCCCAGCAAAGCGTCACCAGTCATAGCCTTGCCATCCTTCTCGTCGACAGCCCAGTTTCTCCAACGCAGAGATTCAGGAATAATAGACAGATACTCCTTCTTTTCTTTGTATGCCTTATATTCCCAAGTCTCCTCCTGAGTGTCGTAGACCTTCAAGAAGAACATCCACGTCATCTGCTCAATACGCTGAGCATCACCATTGATACCCGCGTCTGAACGCATTATATTCTGAATTCGTTTGATTATATTGTTTACTGCCATTTATGCTGTTGTATAAATTTGTTCCTCCAATTCTTTAATCGCTTTCTCGAATCCTGCCGGACCGCCAAACAGTTTGACGATTTTCGTCGGCTTACCAATCTCGTTGAAAGGAGGAATCTCAAGTATATCCGCTCTTTCAAAGTCGAGGATTCCATTCTGAGCATACTTGTCAAGAAGAGATTCAAGCACTTCTCTTGCTTTGCCCTCATACTTGCCGAAATAGTTTCTTTTCTTTACGTTGTTGGCTCTCTCTTTGCGAGTGAGTGGTTTCTGATCGAACGCCACATGGCAGATGATATCAAAAATATCTGCATCCTTCAACGCCTCATTCTTCTCCCTTACCGCATCAATAAGTATGGCATACTCTTTCAACTCGTCAAGCACTGCCTGCTTGCGTTCAGCCTCAGACCATATTTTGATGAAAGAATCCAAGTTTTCAAATCGACCTCTCAATTTGTTTCTAGCAAAAGTTCTGACGGATTCCGTCTTCATCGTCTTGCCATCCTCTCCAAGCACGCTTACAAACTCATGCTCGATATTTATCTCTTTTCCTTCGACGAGATATTTCATTTTCTCTTCCCTCACCATACTTGGCTCATCATCCGAATCATCATGAAATTTGTATTCTTTACAGTCGCGTTTCATAGGAGGTTCTGGATCTCCGTCAAAATCAGGATCCTTGAATTTAGCAGTCGCATTGCGGAAGTCTAGGATTTCCAGATGCCATTTGCCTTTATCTTTTCGAAGACGTGTGCCACGACCGATAATCTGCTTAAACTCCGTCATGGATCCGATCTCCTTATCAATGACGATGAGACCGCAAGTTTTGCAATCGACTCCAGTCGACAACATTTCAGAAGTGGTGACGACAACCGGATATGGCTCATCCACACTGATAAAATTATCCAACTGTTTCTTTCCCTCTTTATCTTCTCCCACAATGCGAGTCACATAGTAAGGATTCTTCTTACACATGTCTGAATTCAAGTCGACAAGCAACGAACGCATTTCTGCAGCCTCCTCAATATCAGAGCAAAACACAATTGTCTTTGTCATCCTGCCTATATCGCAAAGCATCTTAGTAATTCGTCTTGCCACGACTTGCCTACGTAGTTTGATAGCCAAGTCTCTTCCAAAGTTTTGACGTTGGAAAAGTTTCTGAGTAATCTCTTTACCAAACAAATCCACCTCTCCTTCCTCAGGAGCCCAACCTTGCAAGTCGACATTAATGAAATCGTTGGTCACTCTATACGGAGCCAAGAAACCATCGTTGATTCCTTGTAATAGAGAATAAGTGTAGACAGGTTCACCAAAGTATTCGAGATTATTAGCATCACTGTCGACTTTTGGTGTAGCTGTCAGTCCAATCTGTGTTGCGCTCTCAAAATATTCAAGGATTTTTCTCCACGCAGAATCCTCTTTTGCACTTCCTCTATGACACTCATCCACAATGATAAGGTCGAAGAAATCAGGTTTTACTTCAAGAAATGGATCTGGATCACCTTCTTTTCCTACCAGTTGATGGTATAGAGCCATATAGATTTCATAGGAAGAATCAATCTTATCCACCCCTTCTCCTACGCTCTTTACTTTTGTCATCACCTTCTTAAAAGGTTTGAAATCCTGAGCCATTGTCTGATCGATTAGAATGTTTCGATCCGCGAGATAAAGAATCTTTCTCTTGGCACCACTCTGGCGAAGTCTGTGAATAATTTGGAATGCAGTGAATGTTTTTCCTGTTCCTGTTGCCATCACCACAAGCACACGTTGTTGGCCTTTTGCAATAGCCTCAACAGTACGGTCTACAGCAATACGTTGGTAGTATCGAGGCTCATGGCTATATGCATCGTAATAGAATGGAGTCTCTACAATTTTCTGCTCTTCAGGAGTATAGTTTTTAAAAGTGAGGTATCTGTTGTAAAGTTCTTCTTCAGTTGGGAACTCGTCCAATTTAAGTTCACGTTCCTTACCAGTAGTTAAATCGTGTTCCAAAAAAGCGTCACCATTTGAAGAATATGCGAATTGAAGATCAAGAATCAGAGCATAGTCGATAGCCTGTTGTATTCCAGCACCTACCGAATGCTTATTATCTTTCGCCTCAACAACAGCGATAGGCCTATTGTTATGATAAAGCAAATAATCAGCCTTTTTACCTTCCGCAGTGGAATGTTGGCTACCAGCAATAACAACACGACCATCCGTGAAGTAGTATTCCTCACGCATGTTCTGTCCAGTTTCCCAGCCCTTGTTTTTTAATGCTGGAGAAATGTATAGTGTTCGTATTTCTTGCTCTTTTAAATCCTTTTTGTTCGCTATACTCATAGGCGAAGGGTTTTATGGTATTCAAAAAACCGTCGTTCTCATTCACTTCAAAAAAATCACGAAATGAGGATACGGTCATTTTCATCATCAGTTGTATGTTAGTCGATTACAAAGATAAACAAAACTGACAAATGTCACCATGGTGTTGCTGATAAATAATAAATTGAAATATCTGATAATCTCATAAAATCTACTTTGATTAATATAATACTATTGCGGGTAGGTTTGAAATCTGCCCCTACAATCATGGAATTGAATGAACTATCTATTTAACGTCAATTCGATGATTTGAATATTACTATATATCCCCTAACGGGGAATATCCGTCACCGTCATTATATCTACCGATATAAAACGCCTAACGGCGTAATTGGGGTTGCATCATTGATCTTCGAACTCCCATTAACGCAAAAAAGACGGAGATGCCTCCGTCTTTTTCATTATCAATAGATTTTAATCTTTTACAATCTCATTTGCTCTCAAATCCTTTTCTAAGGAAATCCAAAAGCAGATTTTTCTTTTTCGCTATCTCCAACGCAAATTCGCCACGGATATATGGCAATTCCATTCCCTTCAACGCACTTTGCAACACCAATGCCGCAAATGCAGGGTCTGGCACGTCCATCGTCCCGGCTGCCTTTCCCTCCTCCAACAACAATCGTAGATAGTTTCGCTCACTGAAATCCAAACGTCTTCTCACTCGCTCCACCAAATTCTGATTCTGGAAAAACTCTGCAGTCAGGCCTCCATTTCTAATCACAATATCCCGCACTGCATCCAGACGGACGTAGATATAATCCGTCAGTCTCTCCATCGGCGATTTCGCAGGATTTGTCAGCAATTGCTTCAAATAATCACGTAGGGCAAGGGTCTCGGCACGGATCACAGCGTAGAACACCTCGTCCTTATTCTTGAAATAAGTGTAAAGTGTACGACGACCTTTGTTCGCCGCATTGGCAATGTCGTTCATCGATGTGTTTGCATAACCTTTGGTCGCAAACAACGTACGAGCCACATCAATCAATACATCCTTAGTATCCAAAACCATTTCCCTCTGATTAGTAGTTAGTATTTCAATTCCTAGAAACTGTTTGATTTTGTTCTCTAAATTTAATAATCAAAACTAAGAGAACTTAATTTATAATGCTCGTTCTTGCGAACTTGCAGAAGATAATGGGGTTAGGACGTTCCATCCTTAACAATCCTCAAATATATTTTTACAGTTTCTATATATGATTTATTTAGCCATATCGTTTAATAAGACGACGGTGTGCACGGCAACAACACCTGCAGTCTCTGTGCGAAGTCTGCTCTGCCCCATCAACACTGGCTCAAATCCATATTTCAATGATTCTTTCAGTTCAGCCGGACTGAAATCTCCTTCTGGTCCGATCAGCACAACGACGTCGGAACCAGGTTTGTACGACGAAGACAAATCCGTCCGTTCTGAATCAGACATACAATGAGCTATGAATTTCTGCGTCTCCTTGCATTTAGAGACAAAAGAAAGCATACTCACCGGTTCGTTGACAACCGGCAAGTATGCTTTTTTAGATTGTTTCATCGCCGAAACAGCAATCTTATCCAAGCGATCCTTCTTCACGATTTTTCGTTCGGAATGCTCGCATATAATCGGAGTTATCTCATCTATGCCGATTTCTGTGGCTTTCTCAACAAACCACTCCAACCTCTCGATATTCTTCGTGGGAGCGATCGCAATATGTAGATGGTAGGGACGTTTCTCAAATTCTGAAAAAGACTCTACTATCTCCACCCCGCAACGCTTATGATTGGGATCAGAAATTCTCGCTTCATAATACCCTCCCTTGCCGTCGACAATCTGCAATGAGTCTCCTGCTTTCATTCTCAACACTTTGATGGCATGATTGGATTCGTCCTCATCAAGCTTAAATGTCGAAAGAATATCGGGTGCGTAAAATAAAGCCATAGATGTTATAGATTAATTACAATTACTTGTAAATTGCCTTCTTTCCTGCAAGAAGAGTGTTCTTCATCAAAGAGCAGATAGTCATCGGTCCGACACCGCCCGGCACTGGAGTGATGAAGCTGCACTTAGGAGCAACGTTCTCAAAATCAACGTCTCCAGTCAACTTGAATCCAGACTTAGTCTGAGTGCTTGGCACACGAGTTGTGCCGACGTCGATGATCACAGCACCGTCTTTCACCATATCAGCAGTCAAGAACTTAGGTGAACCCAAAGCTGCAATGATGATATCAGCCTGAAGAGTGATCTCCTTTAGATTCTTAGTATGGCTGTGGCAAACTGTCACTGTAGCGTCGCCAGGGAATGCCTTCTGCATCATCAAAGACGCTACTGGCTTACCCACGATATTACTACGTCCGATCACCACACAATGTTTTCCGCTTGTCTCAATGTTGTAGCGTTTCAAAAGCTCCATGATTCCAGCTGGAGTGGCTGAAACGAATGCAGGCAAACCGATGCTTGTACGACCCACATTGATTGGGTGGAATCCATCCACATCCTTATGATAGTCGATTGCCTCGATCACCTTCTGCTCTGAGATATGCTTTGGCAATGGAAGCTGGACAATAAATCCGTCTACATCAGGATCCTCGTTGAGCATCTTGATCTGCTCTAGAAGCTGCTCCTCTGTAATATCACTTTCAAAACTTAGTCTTGTAGACTTGAAACCACACTGCTCACAAGCCTTCACCTTGCTTGCAACATAAGTCTCACTACCACCGTCGTGACCAACAATAATCACAGCCAAATGAGGAGTCTTTCCTCCATTTTTCTTGATCTCTGCGACCTCCGCTGCAATTTCTTGTTTAATCTGGTCAGCAACTGCTTTTCCATCAATTAACTGCATAGTATATATGTGTCTAATTATCTACAAATTTATCTTCCGAATGGCAATTTGCCCTTATGCTGAGTCACCATTCTCATCATTTTCTTAGTGTCCTCAAACTGCTTTAGCAATCTGTTGACATCTTGCAACGATGAACCACTACCCTTAGCTATTCTCTGGCGACGTGAACCGTCGATGATGCTTGGGTTGGAACGCTCTTTCGGAGTCATTGAATAGATGATTGCCTCAATACCCTTGAATGCGTCATCCTTGATGTCGATATCCTTGATTGCCTTGCCTACTCCTGGGATCATAGACGCCAACTCTTTCAAGTTACCCATCTTCTTGATCTGATTGATCTGGCTCAAGAAATCGTTGAAATCGAAATTATTCTTCTTGATCTTCTCCTGAAGTTTGAGTGCCTCCTTCTCATCGATCGCTTTCTGTGCTCTGTCGACGAGGGAAACGATATCACCCATGCCCAAGATACGTCCGGCCATACGGTTTGGATGGAACACGTCGATCGCATCAAGTTTCTCTCCAGTACCGATAAACTTGATTGGTTTGTCGACAACCTGGCGGATAGACAATGCGGCACCACCACGAGTATCACCATCCAACTTTGTAAGTACAACTCCGTCGAAATCCAAACGGTCGTTGAACTCTTTAGCTGTGTTGACAGCATCCTGACCTGTCATTGAGTCGACAACGAACAGTGTCTCCTGCGGTTTGATTGCATCTTTGATAGCGGCGATCTCCGTCATCATCTGCTCATCGATAGCCAAACGTCCGGCAGTATCGACGATGACAACATCACAGCTGTTTGCTTTTGCCTCAGCAACCGCATGCATTGCGATTTCAACAGCGTTTTTATTGTCTGGCTCACTATATACAGGCACACCGATCTGCTCACCAAGCACCTTCAACTGGTCGATAGCGGCAGGACGGTAGATATCACATGCAGCAAGAAGAGGACGCTTGTTCTTCTCTTTCTTAAGCATGTTGGCAAGTTTTCCTGAGAATGTTGTCTTACCTGAACCCTGCAAACCAGACATCAAAATGATAGCAGGATTTCCCTTGATGTTGATATCAGTAGCGACGCTACCCATCAACTCCACCAACTCGTCGTGGACAATCTTGACCATCATCTCTCCCGGTTTAACGGCTGTAAGCACGTTCTGACCAAGAGCCTTCTCCTTCACTGTGTCTGTGAAAGTCTTTGCGATTTTATAGTTTACATCGGCCTCCAACAATGCCTTGCGGACATCCTTCAGAGTCTCAGCAACATTGATCTCGGTGATTTTACCCTCACCCTTTAATATCTTGAACGACCTTTCGAGTCTTTCACCTAAACTTTCGAACATAATATGTATTCAGTTTACTTGATTTCCGTTTGATTACTTAGCAAAACTTACCGCGCGTGTCTCTCTGATGACAGTGATCTTAACCTGACCTGGATAAGTCATCTCATCCTGAATCTTCTTTGCGATTTCTGCCGACAATGTTTCAGTCTGCTTGTCGTCGATCTTATCAGCGCCTACAATTACACGCAACTCACGTCCAGCCTGGATAGCGTATGTCTTGATAACTCCAGGGTAAGACAATGGAAGTTTCTCCAAATCATTCAATCTCTTGATGTAAGCCTCGACGATCTCACGACGTGCACCTGGACGAGCTCCACTGATTGCGTCACAAGCCTGTACGATTGGAGCAAGCAACGTCTCCATCTCTATCTCATCGTGGTGAGCTCCGATAGCATTGCAGATTTCTGGTTTTTCCTTATACTTCTCAGCTATCTTCATACCAAGGATTGCGTGTGGCAATTCTGGCTCCTCATCCGAAACTTTACCAATATCGTGAAGCAAACCTGCACGTTTAGCCTTCTTTGAATTCAAACCAAGTTCGGATGCCATCACAGCACAAAGATTAGCAGTCTCACGTGCGTGCTGCAACAAATTCTGTCCGTATGAAGAACGGTATTTCATCTTACCGATCAAACGGATCAAATCAGCATGTAGGCCATGGACACCAAGGTCGATAGTCGTACGACGACCAGTCTCAACGATCTCCTCCTCTACCTGCTTCTTAACCTTGGCAACGACCTCCTCGATACGAGCTGGGTGGATACGTCCGTCAGTCACCAACTGATGTAACGCTAGACGGGCGATCTCACGTCTTACCGGATCGAATGAAGAAAGGACGATTGCCTCTGGAGTGTCATCAACAATGATTTCCACACCTGTAGCAGCCTCCAAAGCACGGATATTTCTACCCTCACGACCGATGATTCTACCCTTCACCTCGTCACTGTCGATATTGAAAACAGTCACTGAATTTTCGATTGCAGCCTCAGAAGCGACTCTCTGGATTGTCTGGATGACAATCTTCTTAGCCTCCTTATTGGCGTTCATCTTAGCCTCTTCCATGATATCGTTGACGTAGCTCATCGCATTTGTACGAGCCTCATCCTTTAACGAATTGATCAGCTGCTCCTTAGCTTCTGCGGCAGACAAGCCAGAGATTGTCTCCAACTGCTCCTGCTGACGTAAGATGACCTTATCCAACTCACGACGCTGATCCTCGACCACCTGTTTCTGCTTATCTAAAGCCTCACGTGATTGGTCGGCACTCTGCTTTGCACGCTGCAACTCGCTCTGCTGACGAGCCAACTGCTCCTCACGCTGTTTTGCGCGCTGCTCAGCCTGAACTAACTTTTGATTTCGCTGATTGACCTGAGTTTCAAACTCACTCTTGTACTTGTTGTACTTTTCACGAGCCTCTAGATTTTTCTTTTCAAAAATCACTTTAGCCTCGTCCTCAGCCTTTTTGACGATATCCTCTGCACGGGATTTTAAAAGCGTATTGTTGATTACAAAAGCTATGGCAGCACCTATTGCCAAAGCCACAATCGCCACAATTACAATAATCAATATATTATCCATTATTCTTAATTAAATTCATTTCTCTAAGCCAAAATTCTCATTTTGAGTTGCGACGAAATGATCTTTAAGGGTTTGGTAATCAGCTGTGTTTCAATAACACAACATCTAAATCAGAGTGTAGTTTATCCAAATTTTCCTCTAATTCTCTATCTGCGCCAATCTTCATCAACTTCGACACAGTAGCATCAATCAAAGCAAATCTCATAGCAGTCTCAATAGTCATATTCTTACTTTTGGACTGATATGCAATCAATTTTTTTTCTATTTCCTCTGCAGCCTCACGAAAATAATGCTCATTCCTAGGATCTACTTTAAGCTTTATTGTTCCGTTTGCAACATGTAAAGTAATTTCAATTTTATCCATTACTTAATCAAGGAAATACATTTATCTATTTTTTTTACCATTAGCCTTAAACGATCTCTTTCAGCTTTAGCTTGTTCTTCGTTGAGATTCAATGACTTGACCAATTTCAAGTTGTCGTATTGGGATTGCAACCTGTCTTTTTCAACTGTCAAATCACGCAATTTCATTTCGATTTCGCTAATTTTTGCATTCAATTCCTTGTTTTTTTCGACCTCTGCCTCAAATCTTTCTATCAAGACTTTCACTTTGGCCTCCAAGGATACAAATTTATCTTGCTGATTCCCCGTCATAACACCAAAATTGTTGCGAATATACATATTTTTTTTGACAATTCACAATCATAAAGAAAATAATATGACTGAAATATGTAATTCACACAAAAATCAGTACAACACCATATACGTTGCCTCTACTTCATAATCCATCTCATGATAGAAAAAGGATTTATAATCATAAGGAGAATTAAAAAGTAATGCGGATGAATCTGGCTTATATTCAAATGATTCTCCATTTTCAAACTCTATAGTTATCCCATTAGGATATACACTCTCCATCAACCACGGCATTTCATACTCTCTGCCGAATCCATAATCATCACTATATTGAATCACTAAAGCCTTCTCTCCACTTTTTATCATTATAGAATCTTCAGTAAAAATTAAAACACTTTCAAAACAATCAACATTTCCTACAGTCCCCTTAAAAATAATGTCTTGTGACGTTGAATTCTTTATATAAACGTCGACATAAGTAGACTCACAGCTGACCAATACTAAAACAGTGACGACTGCCAAGATAATTCTTCCAAATAAATATTTTATGTCTGTCATAATATCAACTATTCTTTTATAAACATATTACTTCCTTTGGGTATATACTTTACACCATACTGCAAAATTCCTTGCACACCATAACCTAATTCAACAAAACCTCTCAAATAACGTCCGCCAGACTCTAAACTTACCAGTGAAACGTGATAATAAAATTTGGAATCGCTATTTACCGTCGTTCCTGAATCAGGAACTGTGACCTCTGTTTTCTGAATTTCCCAACCTACACATATTCCTGCTTTACTATACAATGAGATATATTTATTCTTAAACCAATAGAATGTCGCCTCTGGCATTATATAAAGAAAATGTCTATAAAATCGTTCCCATGTATGATGATTATCCCATAATGTGTATGTTATTCCATGCGGACTTGTCTGCTCTCCTATGGAAGTGAAATAGTCTGATTCTTGATGATATCTGATACGGTCATATCCCAAACAAAATCCAAATCCCCAACGTTGACCGATACTACATTCATAATGGAAATTTAAATTGATAGGCAAAGATTTCATATTTTTATCCGTATACTTGAAATCGCCCTTATCAAAAGGTTCTGGAAAATCATATTCAACGTCCTCTTTCTCTCTTATTATCTCTTTGATATATTCATTATTAAACCAGCCTAAACCGAATGAAATTCGATGCTCCGGTTGAGCTAAACAACTTAATGAAAATCCTATAAAAATAAGGACAATCAAACTAAATCTTTTCATAAATCTCACGTTATTATTTTCCAATTTATAAATATCAACGAGTTTTCATAATTATAACACGGTCGCAAATTTACACAACAAATGGTTCAAAAACAAACTTTTTTCATACAGCATACCGATCTTGTTGGATTGCCATGATAAAAAGAAGGAGACGCAATTACTCACCTCTCCTTCTATACCCTTACCTTATTTCGGCAATTTATATTTGTCACCAGTAGTCTCTATAATCTGTTTGTAGAACCAATCTGAATATCCAGGTGATGAGATTCCTGCAGGCACTCCCCATCCGTTGTCGATAAACACGCCTCCTCGCTCTCGCTTGATATTTCCGTCGCAATACTTGACCATCAGAAACTCACCTAACTTCTTCCATCTTTCCATGGTGATATAAGACTGGTTTTGAGAATATTCCGTCAGAAAACGAGCTGCAAATTCCGGACTCTTGGTATATAGCGACTTTGCTGCCTCCTCCACCACTTCCAAATTATCCTCAAACTTGCGTTCCAGCTCATCCTGTATCTTCAATACGTCTTTCGACATATATTTATAGCGCGAATATGTCAAGTTGGCAACCCAATTAAACACCCAATAAGCAGATGTCCACGAGAATTCCAACAAACTTCCATTGCCTTTTCTGAAACACTCCGGCACTTCGGTAGTGGCTATATAAATAGGTATGTAGACGGTGAAGGTTGCATCGTCGACTCCATACCACAACACTCCGCCTACCATGTTGGGCAACCAGCTGCGCATCTGAGCGATGAAACTGAAAGCATTGTGTGGACCGGCTATCGGATTTTCATTGAAATACTTTGTGCCATCCACCTCCCATTCACGCGGAGCATAACGATATGAGGCTCCAAACGGCTCACTTCCGACTCCTGAATCTATCGCAAGAGGTGTTCCCTCGAAATGATCACGCATCAGGTTTTTCAACTCTTTCAATGAGATTTTTTTATCCGGCTTTATCCAAAGTGGCAATCTCTCTTCACTTTTTCCAAGAATATAATCCTGATACTTAGCCATTTGAGGAGAAAGTTTTGTAAAAACAGACCAAACACGAGCATCACAGAAACGTCTTGCTGAGAAACTCATTGGATCATAAGCGTCGGAAAAACTGAATTCTTTGTTCTTTCCATCAAAATAACCTTTCTCTCTCGCAAACGATATAACATCTTTCGAATATCTGCAATTCGCTCTGTCGTTCAACGGGAATGTCGTGATTCTTGAGTGATTGGCATGCGCGCTCACACAATCGTCAGGCAGACGCATTGCCACCCACACCGCTCCTTTGATATCCGGACCTTTTCCAATCATCTCCATAATCCACAACTCGTTAGGATCAGCGATTGTGAATGTCTCTCCCGAACTGCGATAGCCATACTCATTCACCAAGTCTGTCATAATCTGAATGGCATCCGTCGCAGTCTTACAACGCTGCAACGTCAAAGTGATCAGATTACCATAGTCGAGCACTCCACTTGTATCCACCAACTCTGGTCGTCCTCCCCATGTGGATTCCGTGATACACACCTGATGCTCATTCATATTTCCAAGCACATCATTGGTGAACGGCACTTGCTCCACTTTGCCCTGATATCCGTGAGTATCCCATCCGTAAATGTCAATCTTCTCATATTTAGAGTGTTGAGCTTTGGGATAATGCGTCAACTCTCCATACAAATAGTAAGAATCCGCTGAATAAGTACAAAGTGTAGACCCATCAGTGGAGCAATGCTTGCCTACCAAAATATTTGTTCCCGCATAAGCAGTGAAAGCACTCAGCAATGCAGAAACTATTGATACTATCCGCTTCATTTAGTACAAAATTTTCTTTTCGTAAACTCGTTCATTATTACAGTTGTCTGTAACAACAAACTTAAATGTCTTTAATGTATTGTCTTTCTCAACATTCTCCACAGACAAATTGCAGAATGCTGTTCCTGTCTTCTGGTCATACTCAAAAAGAACCCACTTGCCGTCTATATAACCCTTATAAGATTTGATACCAGACATTCCGTCGCCCATCTTCATCACAATTCTGTTAGTCTGACGAAGGTTTTTAGTTTGAAGTGGTCCAACATACGGAGGTGTGACATCTTTGAACACTGCGAATTTACCAAGTTCACGCACTTTAGCCACCGCGAATCCGTCGACATACTTGCACAACGACACTCTGTTTATCAGATTTTTATTGTTAAGCGACACAACCACATATTTGTCTTTGTCTTGCAACTCATCTTTGGAAATCTTGATAGAAAGATCCATAAACGTATGCACAGGAGTCAAAGGATCTCCGATATTATAAATATTTGAGTAATAAGTGTTCGACGGAATTGTCTGAAAATCAACCTCCTCATCTTCATACAATGCATTTTCCGGAGCATAAAGGACGACATCTTTCTTATCCAACATATTTGCTATGCCGGCAGTCAGTTTTTCACCTGTCGGCTTGACTTCCGGAGTTGTAGTCTCAACCTTCTTGCCAACGACATTGACAACCAACACATCTTTGTTTCCAAAATCATCCACCACCTCAAATTTCACTTCGTAGGTACGCTCTTCATTGATATTCAGCACTCCATTGTTCTTCAAATCATGGAATATCTTCAACGGAGTATTTTTTTCAGGGAACATCTTCATAAAGAATTCACCTGTACGTTGCTGTTGACTGTAGTCGATGAAACTGTTAAGAGCACGTGAGTCGACAAACTTCACATTGCGGATATCCACTTTACTATATAAATTTCCATCAACATACATAAATAGAGTACGAGGAGTATGGTGGAAACCAGTTCCCGACATAAAATCGTAAGACTTCAATGCGAAAGCGATATTTCCCCAAGCAGTGATTGTAGAGACTCCGTTCAATCTTCTCTCTCCGCCAGCGATAACACGTGTATTATATTTGACAGAAGATTTCCCGTTTACTTTGCTGTTATTATCCATCGCATAGATTTTTGTGGCGTTGATTTGAGGGCGACGGTTGTCCTGCAATCCCCACACATCATTATGGTCGAACGGATTTTCAAGTTCACCATCGGGCGAACGGAATTCAAAATGAAGATGAGGTCCGCCGCTCGAGCCTGTATTGCCCGACCATGCTATCTGCTCTCCTCTCTCTACCTTTATCTCATTCTTAGCAGGGAAGATATCCACCTCAAACGACTGGTTCTTATCCTGCTCTTCACGCACACGTTTGCCGATAGCGTTAAGGAATCCGTTGCAATGGGCATAAAGCGAGACACGGCCATCAGCGTGAGTGATCTCCACTCTCTTTCCATAGCTACGAGGCTCAACAGTAATACGGGAAACCCAACCACTCTCAACCGCAAAAATTTTCTTATTGACATCACTGTTCGTACGGAAGTCAAGGCCGCCATGGAAATGGTTGCGTCTCAATTCCAAATAGCTGCCACTCAAAGTGTTGACCTCTTCAAGTGGTTTGACATAATTACGTTGAGCGACTGTCAAAGATGTACTTGAAATGAGCAAAAGGGATAAATATAATTGTTTTATACGCATAAGTCAGTTTGTTTTAATCATCAAAAAATGAATCAAATCAAAAGTGGATGTGAATTAATAAAAAGAGTGCACTTCAAATTGAAATGCACTCATACGTTTCTGAACAAAGGATTTATTAACCCTGAGCGTCGTCAGAATTCTCAGCAGCAGCCTCTGCTTTTGCAGCAGCCTCAGCCTCCTGCTTTGCAGCAAGTGCCTCTGCCTTCTTCTTAGCAACAGCCTCTGCTTTTGCCTTGTTAACAGCCTGCTCAGCATCAAGACGAGTCTTAGCGTTAGCAGCCTTGTCAGCTACCATCTTGTTCTTAACTGCCTCAAGCTTGCTGTTCTTTGCGTTCATCCATTCGTTGAACTTCTGATCTGCAACTGCCTCAGAGAAAGCTCCCTTAGCAACACCACCTAGCAAGTGTTTCTTCATGTAAACACCCTTATCGCTCAAGATGTTTCTTGCAGTATCTGTAGGCTGAGCTCCGTTAAGAACCCACTTCAAAGCCTGCTCAAAATTCAAATCAATAGTAGCAGGATTTGTGTTAGGATTGTATGTTCCCAACTTTTCAATAAACTTACCATCGCGTGGTGCTCTGCTATCAGCTACGACAATGTGGTAAAACGCGTACCCCTTACGTCCGTGTCTTTGCAATCTAATCTTAGTTGCCATTTTTTGATGATTTTAAATTTTTAACTGTACAAAAGTAATATTTTTTTTCAACAATTCAAATGTTGATATAAAAAAAGCGACGGAATTTCCATCCCGTCGCCATATAAAGTATCAAAATCACTTCATTTTTGCAATGTTTGCTTTCAAAGCGGCTATTTTGCTTTCTGCATCAGCCTGCTTCTTACGCTCGTTTGCCACAACCTCTGGCTTAGCATTTGCCACAAACTTCTCGTTGCTCAACTTCTTGTTGACACTAACCAAGAATCCCTCAAGGTATTTGATCTCCTCTTCCATCTTCTTGATCTCTTCCTCAACATTGACATTGCCTGCAAGAGGAATCGTGATCTCAACAGTTCCTACCATGAATGTCTGGCTTGCTCCATCCACACCAGCTGCTGGCGTTTCAGATATCGACTCTATATTTGCAAGTTTCTCTATGATAGAATTATTCTTGCTGTTGAATTCCTCTCCTTTATAATATAGAGTGAATGCCTCACGTGGACTGATTCCCTTCTCTGCACGGATATTGCGGACTCCAGCAATAATCTCCTTCGTCTGCTCCATTCTCTTCAAACACTTCTCACAGTAGTCCTCAGCCTTTGGAAGCTGGCTAACCATGATGCTGTCTTTAGCATCACGTGTCTTGAGTGCCTGATAAAGCTCCTCTGTGATGAATGGCATGAATGGATGTAGGAGTTTAAGCAATGTCTCAAAATATGATAATGTTGCATCAAGAGTAACCTTGTCGACTGGCTGCTGGTATGCTGGCTTAACCATCTCTAGATACCATGATGAGAACTCATCCCAGAATAGTTTGTAGACAGTCATCAAAGCATCAGAGATACGGTACTTCTCAAAATGATCGTTAACCTCTGCGATAGTCTGGTTCAACTTGTGACCGAACCACTTGATTGCCATCTTAGCACTTTCTGGCTGCTCTATAGAAGCGTCTACGCTCCATCCCTGAACAAGACGGAATGCATTCCAGATTTTGTTGTTGAAGTTTCTACCCTGCTCGCAAAGTGCTTCGTCGAACAAAATATCATTTCCAGCAGGAGCGGAAAGCATCATTCCCATACGTACACCGTCGGCTCCAAACTTGTCGATCAAGCCTAGCGGATCAGGAGAGTTACCAAGAGATTTCGACATCTTACGTCCGATCTTGTCACGTACGATACCTGTGAAATAAACATTCTTGAATGGCATCTTTCCTTCGTACTCGTATCCTGCCATGATCATACGCGCCACCCAGAAGAAGATGATATCCGGACCAGTCACAAGATCTGATGTTGGATAGTAGTACTTGATTTCCTCGTTACCTGGATTATTGATTCCGTCGAACAAAGAGATTGGCCACAACCAAGATGAGAACCATGTGTCGAGAGCATCCTCGTCGCGGACAAGCTGATCTGCAGTAATATTTTCATATCCTGCTATCTTCTTTGCCTTTGCCAAAGCGTCCTCTACAGTAAGGGCGACGACGAACTTCTCCTCTTCTCCCTCAGCAGTTGGAAGGAAGTAAGCAGGTATTCTATGACCCCACCACAACTGACGCGAGATACACCAATCCTGGATATTCTCCAACCAGTTCTTATATGTTGTCACATATTTAGACGGATAAAACTTCAACTCACCGTTGACAACAGGAGGAAGAGCGATATCCGCAAAGTGCTGCATTGAAAGGAACCACTGCTTGCAAAGGCGTGGCTCAACAGCTGTATCCTGATTACGCTCTGAGTAGCCGACCTTATTGTCGTAATCCTCAACCTTCTCAAGCAAGCCAGCCTTATCAAGATCGATGGCAATCTGCTTACGTACAGCGAATCGATCCTGGCCGACATACATTCCAGCAGCTTCAGAAATGGTTGCGTCTGGGTTGAAGATGTCTATTGTCTCTAGATTATGAGTCTTACCAAGTGCATAGTCGTTAACGTCGTGAGCTGGAGTAACTTTCAAACATCCTGTTCCAAACTCCACGTCTACGTATCTATCCTCGATAACTGGGATCACTCTGTTTACCAACGGAACGATCACTTTGTGTCCCTTCAACCACTGGTTTTTGGGGTCCTTAGGGTTGATACACATTGCTGTATCACCCATGATAGTCTCAGGACGAGTAGTAGCGACAACTGCGTAATAGCCTTTTTCATCTTTGTGAAGCACTTCTCCCTCCTCACCAGTAGGTTTTACAGCCGCGCTATCCTGTACGTAATATTTTAGATAGAATAGTTTGCTTTTCTCCTCACGGTAGATCACCTCCTCTGTAGAAAGCACAGTCTGAGCCTTTGGATCCCAGTTCACCATACGGAGTCCACGGTAGATCAATCCCTTATCGTAAAGGTCGACAAAAACCTTAAGAACAGACTCCGAGCGTTTCTCATCCATAGTGAACGCTGTACGGTTCCAATCACATGAAGCACCAAGTTTCTTCAACTGCTCAAGGATAATGCCGCCATGTTTTCTAGTCCAATCCCAAGCATGCTCAAGGAACTGTTCACGAGTAAGGTCCTTCTTCTTAATGCCTTCACTAGCAAGCTTGTTGACGACCTTAGCCTCAGTTGCGATAGACGCGTGGTCAGTGCCCGGTACCCAAAGAGCATTTTTGCCCATCATTCTTGCACGGCGCACGAGAATATCCTGGATAGTATTGTTGAGCATGTGTCCCATGTGGAGCACACCTGTCACATTTGGTGGAGGAATAACGATTGTATAAGGTTCTCTTCCATCTGGCTTACTGCTGAAGAAGCCATTTTCCATCCAATACTGATACCACTTCTGTTCTACGTCAGCTGGATTATATTTGCTTGCTAATTCCATATATGCAATATTATTCTAAAATACGAGCGCAAAATTAAGAAAACAGATTGACAAATCAAAAAAAATAGAGATTTCAAGTTTCGCAAACCGAACAATCACAAATGACAGAAGAAATTGGTAGAATCAAAGGTTTTAAATTTTGAGGATTGTTAAGGGCGGAACGCCCTAACTCATTCTCTTCCGCGAGCCCAAAGGGCGAGCGGTAAAAAAGCATTTCATTATGCTTCTATTATTTTATGTGCTCGCCTTACGGCTCGCATTTGAGGAGAGGTTAGGGCGTTCCGCCCTTAACAATCCTCGGAAATTAGAATCTATCTAAATGGAGGAAGACAGTTATTCAGCATTTTTAATTTTCTCACGGTACCGGATCATATCCGCTGCCTCCACCTGGACGACATCTGCAGATTCGCTTTATTGCCAGCCAACTGCCCTTAAATATACCGTATTTCATGACAGCCTCAACTGCATACTGGGAACAAGTCGGAGTGAAACGACATACCGGTGGGAAAAGGGGAGATATGAAACTCTTATAGAAAAAGACAGGCAGGAGAAAAATGCGTCTAATCCAAATCATAACGTCTCTTTTTCTGCCACAATAGCATTCAACTTATTGATCGCAAGCTTCATCTTCTTGTCGAAGAAAGAAAACGGCTCGATCTTTTGATCCACATACACGAATGCTATATGCATACCCATATTCTTATTTATCAATTCCGACACCAAAGGATGTTTGTTCACTCGGTAAGACTCACGCATCAATCTGCGCAGCTCCACTCTCTGGTATGCTCTCTTGAAACGTTTCTTCTGGGCGATGACCACAACTTTAGCCGGAGCACCGTCTTTTTCACAAAACGTGTATGTGATTCTGAACGGAAAGCAGACAAATGATTTGCCTTCTGCGAACAATGCATCCAAATCACGTTTAAGGCAAAGATGCTCTGCCTTACGGAATGTGTTGCGGTCTGCAAATTTATTGTTGATGTCGTTCTCCATTCTTATATAAATTAAAAAGCCATACTCACTCTGATGGAAAGTATGGCTTATGTTATTTGTGACGCTACAATTATTTGTCAGCGTTCTCCTTGAAATACAAATCCATTGCCTCAGCCATAGACTTTGACTTCTCGTTAGGAGCAGCAATGTTCACTGTAAGTCCAGCCTCTTCAGCAGCCTTGACAGCAGTTGGTCCGAAACATCCGATCTTGATATCCCCCTGCACAAAATTAGGAAAATTCTTGAACAATGAAGTGATTCCAGACGGACTGAAGAAGACAAACATATCATACTTGAAGTCCGGATCCTGTGTGAAGTCTGTACTTACCGTACGGTACATGACAGCCTTTGTATGAGGAATATTGTTTTCATCCATGATAGAGACAATATCATCCTTGTGGTCTTTCTGAATTGACTTGTTCTCATCATACACATCAGATACTACAACCAAATACTTTTCAGACTGATGTTTCTTAATTGCCTCTACAAGACCTTGAACTGACCCATCCTCAGAGAAGAATATCTTACGCTTTCTGTAAGCGACATACTTCTGAATATACTGTGATAGATTCTCAGAAGTGAAGAAATACTTCATTGTCTCAGGAATAGTAATCTTCATTTCTCCACAGATTCTGAAGAAATTATCTACTGCAGTACGTGCAGTAAAAACAATAGCAGTGTGGTCGAGAATATCTACTTTCTGTGCACGAAACTCTTTCGTCGTAACACCCTCGACCCTAATAAAAGGTCTAAAGTCAATTTGTACTCCATACTTTGACTCAAGATCAAAATACGGCGACTTCTCAGTTGCTGGTTTTGGTTGAGATACCAAAATCTTCTTCACCTTCATGTCAAATAAAAATTTTCTATAAGTGCAACTATTAAATTACAACTCGTTTTTACAATCTCGGTAATAGTCCCAATACGAAGAATATCGCAACGGGTATTACTTCAAGCGTGCAAAGATACAAAATCAAATAAAAAATCGACGTAATTCCCCTCAAAAAATTGACAATTACCTTCAAATTGAAAGCTAAAATTGCAATTGCTATAACAATTATGCCAAAATAAATGAAAAATGAGCGGTATTCTTCTGGAGCAAAACTTAGTCCTAAAACTGCTGGAATAAGAGCCATTCCTGCCTGCCTTACCATCACCATAAAGGCTCCTGACATACTTGCCACATCAGCTCCCTCAAAATAGATATACTCCAGCAATGCGAGCATGACCTTCTTTCCAACAACAAAAACTGTTACTGCCAAAAAGAATATCCAAATCGCGGATATCGCTACCCTATTTGCCAAAAACAAATACAATGATGCTGTTATCACACCTAATGTGGAAAGGAAAAATTTATATTTTGAATTCTGCAGCCACTGGAATCCAAAAATACTTCCGTCTGTGTTTGGCTTTACAAAGGATATCAATTCTGACAATATCGCCTTTTTCCTGTCTCGTATGATTATGACATAAGCAATGAAAATCACAAGCAGCGACAACGGATACCACCACATATTATTTATTGTCTGTGGCATCTCCTTGCCATCAATTGAGATGATTTCTCTTTTTGGATCTGGCTCTTCGACGGGAATAAAAACGACACTGTCTTTTGCCAACGAATCATTCACAATGGAATCATTCTTCGCTGTCAGGCTGTCTGCAACGACTGGTTTCGAAGCCAAAGAATCTGTTTTGACATCCGATTTAGAGAATTCTGTCTTAGCCTCATTGACGGCTGCCTCCGTCTGTTTGGCTGTTTCTTCTTTATTTGCAGATGCGACGGGAGCCTTTGCTTCCGCAGTCTGACTGGAATCAACAGTCTTTGATTCCGTCGGTCTTGGAGCAAACTGCAATGCGTCAAGATCTACGCTATTAATTTTGGAAGATGCATCTTTTGCTTCTTGTCCAGCCTCAGAAGGTTTTGAATTTATTGTCTTTTGTTCGGCTGATTTGACTTCAAATTTCAGCGCGTCCAAATCTTTTTTAAAAAAAACAACCTTAATCTTTGCTTCTGTCGGAATAACAGTTTTCTGGATATTAGGTTCAGGCATAAACTCCTGAGCTGTCTCCTCTTCTTCCGGAGGAAAATAGGCTTCTGGAATTGGACGATCTTCATAAGGAATCTCCTCCGCCGGTTGTGTGACTATTTTTGGCTCCGTCTGATTTACAGACTCAGCCGGTGTCGGTGTCACCTGCAGCTGACCATCCTGAGATCCAACTATCTGATCAGCATTCGATGCCTGTATAGTATCTTGATTTCTCCTTCTTCTTCCCATAATCTAAGCGATCTCTGTCATTAGGCAAATTCTACCGTCGCATGACGTTTTGTTGGATCTATCTCCTTGATTGTCAACGTCACTACATCGTCCGGCATAAAATCATCCACTAGTTGCGGCCACTCCATGAACACATATTCGCCAGAGTAGAAATAGTCGGCCAGACCAAGATCGATTGCCTCCTGCTGGTTCTTGACACGGTAGAAGTCAAAATGGAACACTCTGCAGCCATTGCCGTCATATTCATTCACGATGGCGAATGTAGGGCTGGTCACCTCCTCGTCGACACCAAGCAATTTGCACAACGATTTGATCATCGTCGTCTTTCCCGCTCCCATTTCTCCGATGAAACGAATGATTTTTCTGCCATCGAAAGCTTTGAGTATTTCAGACGCTGCTGAATCAATCTCTTCTAATGTATATTCAAATTCTGTCTTCATTGCTCTACTTTTTTAATTCAGGATAACTGACTCTTGTATGATAGATTGTCTTTAGTTTCTCAATCAATTTTGCCTTGATCTGCTCTATATTCTTAAATGTGAGCGGAGCATCCTTGAACGCTCCTTCGGCAATCTGAGAATCTATAATCTTAGACACAAGGTTAGTGATGCTTTCATCTGTATACTCCTTCATGCTTCTTGAAGCCGCCTCCACAGCGTCACACATCATAAGGATAGCCATCTCTCTGGAGAAAGGTCGAGGGCCCGGATATGTGAATTTGCTGATGTCGACGGGAGTGTCTGGATTCTTGTTGCAGGCCTTGATATAGAAATACTTGGCCTGACTCGTGCCATGATGTGTACGGATAAAATCCTGTATTTTCTCTGGCAATCCGTTCGCTTTGGCAATACGCAATCCATTCGCCACATGGTCGATAATGATACGTGCGCTGCTCTCCTCGTCGTTCAAAGCGTCATGCGGATTCACACCGTTCTGATTCTCTGTGAAGAAGACGGGATTTTCCATTTTGCCTATGTCGTGATACAAAGCTCCTGTTCTCACCAACATGGGTTTCGCGCCGATCTCGCGCGCCGCAGCGTCGGCAAGATTGGCAACCTGCATCGAATGCTGGAAACTTCCCGGCGCAACCTCTGAGAACTGTAGCAACAGAGGATTATTCGTATTGGCTAGCTCCACCAGCGTCACATCGGAAACATAATTGAATGTCTTCTCTATAATATATATGAGCGGATACGCGAACAGCAATAGCAATGCGTTCATCACAAATGGACCCAACTCATTGATAAACTCGACAGCATCTATTCGCACCCACTTGGATGTGTAAATCAGTGTGGATCCGAAATACAGGAATATGTATGCCGCAAATATTATAATCACCGTCTTCACAAGCTGTGAACGTTCGTACATATCCTTCAAAATACAAATCGTCAACATACCTATCACCACCTGCATCAGCAAAAACTCCACTCCCTCGTGCACTATGAACGAACAGATCAGCACCGTCGTGTTGTGCATGAACAACGCCGTTCGGGTATCGAAGAATGTCGCTATTACTATCGGCAGGATCGCATACGGGATGGCATGCACCCAATCAGGAGAGTAGCGGACGACAAATGATGTCAAGCCACAAAGGGAAAGAATCATCAGAAGCATAAACACAACATTGCGTCGCTCCTGGATGAAACGGGTACGGAACAGTGTCAAATAGAAATAGAAAGTCAAAAGACATATCGACACAATGATAACTTGTCCGATTTTCACCAGATAACGGTTGGAGGAATCTCCCTCGCCATTCTCGATCGCGCGCTCGAGACTGGTCAGTTTGCAAAAAACTTTATCTGTGATTTTGTCTCCCTTATCAACGATTTTCTCGCCTTCCTTGACAGTTCCTATCGTTGTGATTATGCTCTTTATAATATCCTGACGGGCCAACTCGCTGATTTTCTCGTCATAAATAAGATTCACAAAAAGCATTCTGTCAATGTCATAACGGCTAAGAATCTCCTTATCTAGCGTCGCAGGAGCCTTATTCAAGATATGCTCGTATGCCGTTTTTGGAGTGTAGACGGAATTCAAAGGCATCTCCACGAAAGCATTCGCGTCGTCTCCCTTTATTCGGATTGTCTTGAAGCTATCCTTGAATCTGTCGAAATCGTCAGCATCCATGATACCCTTCTGATAGATGTTGAAGAACTGGCTCTTGATATATTTAGTATATGAATCCGCCACATCCTCGCTTCTTGTCTTCTGGTTCAGTTTGGAAATCGCTTTTTCTCTCTCCGTATCAGAGATCGTGAAATATGGTTGGAACTGACGCTTCACAAGGCTGTCACTCTCCTCCTTGATTTCACTGTCGAGCTTATATACAGTGAATGGGAACGGTGCTGTGAGAGCATCCTTCTGCCATATTCCGTCTTTCTCAAACTTATATTCAAATTTGGCGGCAGTCGGGAATATCGAAATGATTATCACTCCGACAATGAGAAACAGACCAGCCACCACAAAACGCTGGTTTCTCGTAACGCCATCAATTTTATCTTTTATTGAACGCATAATCAATCGTTATTTACGACAAACGAACTGGAATGATGAAGGATCAATGATATGGATGTAGACGCCGTATCACCCTTCTTTAACGTGACAGCCTTTCCATGACACTCCAGCTCATACATAGATTTTTCTTTATCCAAAGTGTGGTAGCAATACACCTCTCCTAATGAATGACCCTCTGTAGGATATATACTGACATTTGTTTCGTTGTCTATATTCTCACTTATCGGAAAACACATTACCAGCACATCTCCAAGTCGTTCATTATAGCTTTCAATAATTCCAGCCCACATATTCATGTGGAATTTTCCAGAATGTACCTGTCCATCCTCACCCCACCCTATTTCTGGCGGCACTGAGTCTTCTGACATTTCATCAGGACAAAATGTATAAACAATACCCACTTTTTTTCCGATAGCTTTTTTCTCAAACGGATGAGTGGGGCCATCGATCTCCTTCAGGTCGCCACAAATTCTGACAACATTCTCGCCAGACACTCTGACGATATTCCACAAGTCTATGGTAGTTTCGCCATCCCCATGGTATGTAGCCTCAACAGCACAATCCAAAAGACCTTTATCATTCAACGTGAAGATTTTCCTCAGACTTATCTTGCTGACCTCACTCACACAGCCCTGAATGACAAGTTTAGTGTCTGATTTCTCCACGACTTCAAATCTGCCGAACGACACATACGGATCCGGCGGCCAATTGATGGGAGAATTGCGTCGCTCCATATTTATCGTCTGATGTTTCCACCACTGAGTCTGCGGGCCGATCCACACCTCCTGACCATAGAACTGGACAAAATCAGTGAAAGCGTCAGGAATAATCTCAGATTCCACCGTCTCCTTCAGAAGAAACTTATCAGATTTGATCATATTCTCTCCACCCTCGCGTCCAAAGAACACAAGACGTCCACCGACGTTGACATTAATCAAAGCCTCAACGCCAGCAGATTTCAATTTTACGATACGTCCGCCCATTTTCGTGCAAATTTGAATATACAAATTACAAAAATACAGTTTTCCTCGGAATTTATACTTTTTTAACAATCGAATATTTATTTTTTCGGACGGAATACCGTAAATTCTATTGCGGGCAGGTTTGAAACCTATCCCTACAATCTTGTATGGTCCGTTCTTTACGGGTTCACAACGATTATGAGGCAATTGCACTCCCTTCCCTTAACAATTTCCAAAACCAATAGCCAATGAATTCATAATTATAAACACCTTCTAAATTTTAGCAATCGAAGCTTATGCAATGAACAATTTAATTTTTTCACCCACGTTTTCTTTCAATCCGTAAGCAAACATATCAACAATCAACATTAAATTTAGACTTTCGTTTCTGCAGGTGTTTTGAATTTTGTAATTTTGCAAAAAACAAATTTATTATCGCTTATGACAACAATTGGAACATCAAAGTCTGGGGTCCGCAAGAAAGCTCTTATCTGCGGCGCAGGTGAATTAGGCAAGGAGGTCGTAATTGAACTTCAACGTTTAGGAGTAGAGGTGGTTGCTGTCGACAGATACGACAACGCACCAGCCATGCAGGTGGCTCACCGTTCTTACACTATTTCTATGCTCGACGGTGCTAAACTTAGAGAAGTGATTGAAAAAGAGCGTCCTGACTATATCATCCCAGAGGTGGAGAGCATCGCCACTACAACTCTTTTGGAGCTAGAGAAAGAGGGATTCAACGTGGTGCCAACAGCACGTGCCACTTATTTGACTATGAACAGAGAGGGCATCCGTCGTTTGGCAGCTGAAGAACTTGGTGTTCCTACTTCAAGATACAAATTCGCAGAGACAAAAGAGGAGTTTCACAAAGCTGTCGCAGAAATCGGCATTCCTTGCGTCGTAAAGCCTATCATGAGTAGTTCAGGTCACGGTCAGAGCGTTATCAAATGTGAGGCCGACGTGGAGACTGCATGGAAAATTTCTCAGGAGGGAGGACGTGCCGGCGCAGGCAAGGTCATCGTGGAAGGATTCATCGATTTCGACTATGAGATCACACTTCTTACAGTAAGACACATCGGCGGCACAAGTTTCTTGAAGCCAATCGGACACCATCAGGTGGATGGCGACTATCAGGAAAGCTGGCAGCCACAGGCAATGTCAGGTGCGGCGCTGTCAAAAGCAAAGAATATCGCAGAAAAAGTGACTACCGCGCTTGGCGGATATGGAATCTTCGGCGTTGAGCTTTTCGTGAAAGGCGACGACGTTATCTTCAGCGAAGTATCCCCTCGTCCACACGACACTGGAATGGTGACAATGATCTCTCAAGATTTGTCGGAGTTCGCACTACACGTAAGAGCCATCCTTGGTTTGCCTATCCCAAACATCGCATTCCATGGTCCGTCTGCATCTAAGGCAGTAGTGGTGAGAGGCGACAGCAACCACGTCACATTCTCTGGAATTGAAAACGTACTTTCTTTGCCAGACACTCAGATCCGTATTTTCGGCAAGCCAGAGGTTCACGGCAAGCGTCGTATGGCTGTCATCTTGGCCCGTGGCGAAAATATCGAAGAGGCAAAAGAAAAGACTTTCACAGCATACAACAGTTTGAAAGTAGAATTGTAAAAATCACATTAAATAAGAAATGGCAAATTTTCCAATTGAGAAACTAAGAAAAATAGAGACACCGTTCTACTATTATGATGTAGAACTTTTGAAAGCCACATTAAACGAATTGAAATCGGAAGCCGACAAGTACGGTTTCCTTCCCCACTATGCGGTGAAAGCCAACGCCAACGAAAAAGTGTTGGCGATTGTAGCAGCCACAGGCATCGGAGCCGACTGTGTGAGTGGAAATGAGGTGTTGGCATGTGTCAAGGCTGGTTTTCCTGCCGACAAGATCGTGTTTGCGGGAGTCGGCAAGACTGACAAAGAAATCAACGCCGCCCTCGACGCCAACATTTTCTGCTTCAACGCAGAGAGTATTCCAGAGCTTGAGGTGATCAACGAATTGGCGGCAAAAAAAGGTAAAGTTGCGAATATTGAGCTACGTGTCAACCCAAACGTTGACGCTCATACACACAGCTATATCACAACCGGTCTGAATGAAAACAAGTTCGGATTCAGCATGGATGATCTTGAAAATGTAGTCGACATGATTGCCAAGATGAGCAACGTCGAACTGATAGGACTCCATTTCCACATCGGAAGCCAGATCACAGACCTCGGATGCTTCGAGCCATTGTGTGAGAGAATCAACGCATTGCAGGATCAGCTTGAGGCAAAAGGAGTGAAATTGAAGAATATCAATGTGGGAGGCGGATTGGGAATCGACTATGAGAATCCAGACGGCAATCCAATTCCAAACTTCAAGAAATATTTCGAGATTTACGCCAAAGGGTTGAAGCTGCGTGCCGGACAGAAGCTACATTGTGAGCCGGGAAGAAGCGTGGTGGCACAGTGCGGAAGCCTCATCACAAAGGTGACATACGTAAAGAAAGGCAAGGAAAAGCAGTTTGCCATTGTCGACGCGGGAATGACCGACTTGATCCGTCCTGCTCTCTACCAGGCATACCACAAGATCGAGAACATCACCTCATCAAAGCCAGCAGAGAAGTACGACGTAGTAGGACCGATCTGTGAGTCGAGCGACGTCTTCCAGAAAGACTGTTCGATCGCAGGAGCAGAGAGAGGCGATTTGTTGGCACTCCGTTCAGCAGGAGCCTACGGAGAAATCATGGCAAGCCGCTACAACCTTCGTGATCTTCCAAAGGGCTACCTTTCTACTGAGATTTAAGAATTAAAAATCAAGAACTAAGAATGCGTGATTCAGAAATGGGTCACGCATTTTTCATTTCAAAACGGTTTTAATTTAAGTAGAATGTTTTGTTACAGAGTTGAGGATTGTTAAGGGCGGAACGCCCTAACCACATCCTAGAGTGCGAGCCGTAGGCGAGCACATAAAATTTAATAAAAACCACAGAGGCACAAAGTTTACAGAGAAAAGCTATGCCTTTTTATGAGGAAAAGAGAAACTTCACTTTGATTCCCCTAAATTGCGTTTCTTCAATTTTTTTAACGAACATTGCACATGCATCTTGACTCTAGGACGCATTTTTTATATCACATCCAAAGTGGTTCTGTCTCCCAATATTTTGGAAAGCCCATAGCTTTTGTATCTATCATAGGGAAATCAGAAAACAACTTTAACAAACGATCTTTCAACTTATTATGTGGGGAAATGATATCGACAAACCACTTTATTATACATAAATCAAAATAGATTCGTTTTGGAGAAACCTTAGAAACAATCCATTTTCCTTTAATTTTCTTTGGAATCATTGGGCATATAGCATTCTCTTTATTCCATACACGGGAATGATGGCAACACGAATTACGAGTAAGAGTAACGATTGTCATCCAAGATGCAAAAACCGGAACTGGCAGGCCAAAGCGAGAAGCTATTTTTTTGCGAAGCACGTTATCTGCAAGGTTTTCAAAAATACGTGTCACAACACCAAGCGGAAGGATTTCAACAAGAATCCAAGCCGGAGGATATGGATTAGAGTACTTTGATTTGAAATGAAGAATAAATTCCTCTTTTGAATTTTTTAATTCTTTGTCTATGAGAGTCATGGTTCGAGAGAATCGCTCTTCACTGGCAAAAAAAGACGGATCAGTCATCCAAAAGATATTCCCTGTATATTCTGACACCACATTCGACAATATACTACGAAACAATATCTCTATCTTTTCTATTTCATAAAAGATCAAAAATCTGAACTTTTTATCAAAGCGATATAGATTGATAGCATTCTGAAACTTACTTCCAGATTTAAAAGAATGATTTTCTTTTGGGAATCGCAGCATTGGATAAAAATAACCACTTAAACGATAATATCCAACCCTATCAATATACCTTTGTGCAAAATCCACATCCTCTATAATAAGGCCTCTATCCAATAAAAGAGAGACGATGTCGGATGTGCAATAGAAATGTTTTTTGTACTGTACACTCATAATATATAAAAATAAAACGACCCCCGATTTGAGCATCCACGAGAGGCTTGGGGGTTCTGGTACTGCAAAAATATGAACTTATTTTCAAATGAACAACTTTTTAGAATGTTTTTTTCACTTTTCACGAGAAACTGCAATTTTATTAGAATGTTTTGTTACAGAGTTGAGGATTGTTAAGGGCGGAACGCCATAACCACATCCTATAGTGCGAGCCGTAGGCGAGCACATAAAAAACAAAACCACAGAGGCACAAAGTTTACAGAGAAAAGCTATGCCTTTTTATGAGGAAAAAAGAAACTTCACTTTGATTCCCCTAAATTGCGTTTCTTCAATTCTTTTAACTAACATTGCACTTGCATCTTGACTCTAGGTAGAGAGACAATATCAGATGTGCAAGAGAAATGTTTTTTGTACTTTACACTCATAATATTATAAAAATAAAACGATCCCCGATTTGAACATTCATGAAAGGCTTGGGGTAACAGCTGTTACGATAGTGCGAATTCCAAGTATTTCCAAAAATCCGCACATTTTTTCAACCTATTTTCCCATATATTTAGAGGGTGTATCAAAATGTAAAATCAAGTTTTTCGAACTTACATTTTGTCACTTTTTATATGAACAAAGCCGTTTCAGAGCTTAAAAATT